>Ga0207671_10000172_pt1 | contig 99486 bp, 112 predicted proteins | sample KBSC24metaG_FD_184352 | JGI IMG/M metagenome (GOLD analysis project Ga0207671, IMG submission 184352) | Corn rhizosphere microbial communities from Kellogg Biological Station, Michigan, USA - KBS C2-4 metaG (SPAdes) (version 2) | ecosystem: Host-associated > Plants > Roots > Rhizosphere > Soil...
ATAGAATGATAAAAACTCACTATAGGTTTGGCTATTGCTTAAGCATTATTTTGCTACTGTTGTGCCTGTTTAAAGAGGCAAATGCACAGGTTAATCAATTAAAGGCGGGGTTTATACATACACCTGATAGTGCTAAACCCGGCGTTTACTGGTATTTTATGGACGGCAACATGTCTGCAAAATCTATCACTAAGGATTTGGAGGCCATGAAAAAAGCAGGGATAGGCAACCTGATATTTTTAGAAGTTAATCAGGACATTCCACGGGGTTCCGTGGATTTTTTTAGCGATGAGTGGCAAAATATGTTCGCGCATGCGGTGAAGGAATCAAAACGCCTCGGGATAGAAATTACACTGGGTATTGGCCCTGGATGGACAGGCAGCGGTGGCCCCTGGGTCCCTATCGGGCAATCTATGCAGCATTTGGTAAGCAGTTCAGTAGATCTGGTTGGGGGCAAAAACCAACGGATAGTTTTACCAATGCCATCACCCAAGCCGCCTTATTTTGGTGAGGGTGCTTTAACACCTGAATTAAAAAAGCAATGGAATAGCTTTTATGAGGATGTGGCGGTTTTGGCTTATCCAACGCCATCTGTATCCTCGGCCAAAATAGTTGATATAGATGAAAAAGCGCTTTATTATAGAGCACCCTATTCGTCGGTAATTGGAGTTAAGCAATTTTTACCCTCGGCAACTGATTATCCGGTACAGGCAAAATCTTCAATGATAGATAAGGCCAGGATCATAAACCTAACGGGCAAATTGCAAGCCGATGGGACACTAAACTGGGTTGCACCTCCGGAAAAATGGACGATAATGAGGTTTGGTATACGGAATAACGGTGCTATTACCCGCCCCGCACCTGTGCCTGGTTTAGGCTTTGAAGCTGATAAAATGGACACGGTGGCGTTAAACGCGCACCTGGATAATTATGTGGGCAAAATACTTCGGAAGACAGGTATACCCAAAACCAGCGACGCAGGCGGGTTAAAACGGCTGCACATGGATAGCTGGGAAATGGGATCTCAAAATTGGACGGGACGTTTTCGCGAAGAATTTATAAAACGCCGAGGCTATGACCCTTTGCCCTATAAGAGGGGCCTCTCATTGAAATATACCTACTTAAACCTGTATCGTGAAGGATAAAGAAGTTACCAAGAGAAATTTGATAACCGCTGTCGGTGAGATTATCAATACAAGCGGTTTTAACAAAGTCAAAATAAGTAAGGTAGCAAAGTCCGCCGGGGTTGATAGGAAATTGATTTATCGGTACTTCGGAAACCTCAACAACCTGATAGAAGCATATATTGTTGAAAATGACTATTGGATGCGCTTTGCTGACCATTTAAAACTTCTCCTGAAAGGCCAGGATCCAAATGACAGCCGATCCATCATCACACAAATTCTACAGGAACAATTCACTTTCTTCTTTGAACAAAAGGAAATGCAAAAATTGATCCTAATGGAGCTTGCTGAAACCAACCCTTTAATGCGAAGCATACACAACGCAAGGGAATCTCTTGGTCAACATTTCTTTGAAATGACCGACGACCATTTCCAAAAATCAGAGGTTAATTTCAGGGCCGTTGCTGCGCTTCTTGTAGGAGGTATTTATTACATTATCCTGCACACACGCAACAACGGATACAGCTTCGCCGACGTCAACCTGAAAACGGAGAAAGGAAAAGCAGCCCTGCTCGAAACAATTGCAAAAATTGTGGAATGGGCTTTTGATGCGGCTGTCTAAACGATATAAAATGGAATGCAAAAACACATTTAAAAGTATATCGCCGCCTGAATGATTTTGTTATAGTGAAGCATCGATTTTATGTTGATTATTCTTAATAAGTTTTCATTCGAATAATAAGCCTCCCTTGCCGGTTTTAAAGAAAAAATCAAACTGGCATCCCTACGGCCGGGCTATTCGCTATATCTTCTCACGAAGGATGCCGCTGCTATCCCTGATGCAACTTATTCCGTATCAGCCAATCTTTAGGATAAAAAACAGTTTAGAAAATTCTTAATTTTATGCTTACATGAGCCTGAACAGAAGATAATAATTGACATGCGTTATTTAACAGAGGAAGAGATAAGAACCGTCGAAGAACGTGCTCTATCGGTGCAGGAATTGAGAAACGAAAATTATGTTTCTATCGGAGGATCTTTGACCGCCATAATGAATTTGAGCCCTGTAAATGGATTGATACTCATCGGTGGAAATGAAGATACCGGTTTTGAACATATACGGCTACGACACGAACTGTACAGTGGGAAAACCTATTGGAGAAACGACGATCCGGAAAGTGTCAAACTTGCTTACCCCAGTAAATTTAGTCCAAACTCAATTCCAATATTTACCTACGTTCAGCTTGCGGACGCGCTTTATAAGTCTGAGTTTTATAGTAGTGCAATTAATAAAGCACCAGATCTATTCGATGTATACGATGGCAAGCCCGAAATCGTGATAGCGGAAAACCGTAGGTTTAAACTCGTCCTATATAAAGGAACAAAAATTATTCATACCCTTTACCCCACCAATGATAAATATACCATAAAAAAACCACCAGGATTTATTCTTCATAAGGGCGGCGTAAGTGTTCAGCATAATACCATGACTGGCTTAGTAAAAGTTACTGTCCCTTATTTTGACCACCATAAAGTGAAATGCTATTCCGCGATTCATAATTATGATCACGCAACTCATAAATTGCACAAAAAGATCGTTATCCATCGACCAGGCAAGGAAGATTTAAAAATTGATTACGCCCCCGAGCCATTTGAGGGAGAGATCGAAGGCACCGGTTTTTTGGTTATGCAATTCGAGGGCGCTAATTTGAAAGACCTTGAAGCTGAAATAGCAAGAATAGAGGCCGACAAGGAAAATTGGATCAACCACCCTTAATAATTTATTTTTAAAATCCTTCCGCCGATTCATTCATCTTGTCATTGCTATTAATTTCTATGCTTAGAAAAAGGATCTTCCTTTTACTTATTGAAAGCTTTACAGAAGCGTCTCCTTTGCATCTTGGAGAAAACCATTAATATTTTTTAGTCGAAACGGGTAAAAAGCGCAGCTAAGGTCTTGCCGTATTCCTTTTTTGGAGTACGCCAAAAGACTACGGCATAATGGCTTGGCTCGTACCTCCCCAACCCACCCTCCGGGACTTATTCCGTTTCCTTTTGGCTATGAGCCGGCACTTCCTATGGCTTTCTTTTTTCCCTTTTTCTTTTAAAAAATAATCAGGAAAAGCAAAGCGAGAAAAGGAAAGCAAAACAGATTTATTCACTTAAAATTTTTAAATGTTATGTTATTCACAGGAAGAATTACCGCAAACGCCGAAGTAAGAACCATTAAAGGCGACAAACAAGTAACCAATTTTACAGTAGCCCTGAACCAACGCTACAAGACCAAAGCAGGTGAAAAAAAGGAGAAGACCGCTTATGTTAACTGCTCCTATTGGGTAAACCCCGGTTTGGCGGTTTACCTCACCAAAGGCGCAATTGTTGAGATTTCAGGATGGGTAGAAGCCCAAACATGGGAAAAAAATGATGGTAAGACCCAAGCCGATCTGGTTTGCTCTGTCGATACCATTAAGCTGTTCGGCAACACAACCGCAAAACCTGCTGAAACGGCAGGTGAAAAAAAGGCGGAGAAGAAAAAAGCGGTCGCAGGTGGCGACGATGATGATTTGCCATTCTGAAAAAAAGCACAGCACCCCGTTAGCAGGGTGCTGTTTACCAAAGATTTAACCAAGACAGTTACAACAAAAACATTGCACATCATGGAAAATGATTTTGATGCCAAAGATTTGATAGCAACATGGGAAGCCATAGGCTTGGAAAACCCGTGGATTGCCGAAGCGAATGACCCGCCATTCAGCAAATACATGCTGATAAGAGTAGCAACTCTTAATGAACTGGAATACATTTTTAAACAGGGCAACTGGTGCCTCGGGCAAGGCTATTACTTTAAAAACCTATGCTTTATCAATCAGATTGATGGCGGTGACGAGTGGCTGACCATCAAAGATGATTATGCCTTTGAAAGCGTCACATTCAAAAGGATAATTGAGAAAGGCGAGTTTGTGACCTATCTGCAAAGCTTATTGAATGCCACCAAAGAGCAATGTATCAACTTAGAATACTAAAACCATGAGCAATTTAGCCAGTAAAACAGAAAGAAAAGCCATCAAGGTAATCGCGAACACCTTGCGCTTTTTCCAAGACACCAACCTGTTGTTTGTCAGTGCGGAAGATGCTTTTGCAATCAGGCACGCCGAGATAATGCTGCGGGCGGTCATTGAAAGCAACGGGTATAAAGATTACTATAAAAAAGGAAAAGGAACTAAAATTTTAAAAGACAAGAAACCGAAATATCATGCAAACGAACTTTTTTGAACACATCAGCGCTCTTGAATTTCAAGGGGCGCTTAACCTGAACCTGATGAAGAACGCCACAGGACAATTAACCGTATCCGTTTATCTGCCAAACGAAAGTGCCGACCATGCAGGGACTGTCATTCCCCCGATGATATTAAAGGGGAACGCCACCGAACTGGACGAGGGATTTTTTGAGGCGATTGCTGCCCCAGTGAAAAAGACCGCAAGCCTTTTTGCCAATATGGCTGCCTATCAGCAAAGTTTGGACAAAGCCAAAGAACTTTCCAAATCAGAACAGGATAAAAAGAACAAAGGCAATAAGGGTAAAACCACACCTGCCAAAGTCGAAACCGAAGACGACGATGATGATGATAACCCCGAAACCGAAAACCTGTTCAGCGCACAGCAAAACGCAGAAAAGGAACTGGCTGAAAAGAAAAAACGCTATGCAACTGTCTTGGAACAGGTAGCGGAATTAAGCAGGCAATTTAAGTACGATGAAGCAATAAGCTTGCTGCAAACATGTGGCGATTACCTTGAAAAAGCAGGGGAAATTAACGAAAAGGGTGCAGAACTTTCAAAGCGGAAAGCCAAATACGAGGAGTTTTTAAAGGATTTATAATCAATATCTAAACCAACATGGAAGTTAAAGCAATAAGCAGGGTTTTCCTGCATAAACAGAACGGTCAGGAAGTACGCCTGACAGACCCCGGTGAGCAACTCACCAAAGAAGATGTCCGGAATTTTTATGCCAATATCTACCCGATACTGACCACCGCCAAAATCCGTGGGCCTGAATTTAAGGACGATGAAATGCAGTATCATTTTGAAACCACAATGGGAACGAAAGGCTGACCATGAAAAATAAAGTAATCACCACAGTAAAAGTTAATAAGGAAAGTGACCTATGGAGAATATACGAACAGTTCGGCAGGTACGCAGCAAAACTGGACAGGCTGCCCGATACAGGCGAAATTCAGCGAAACCCGTTAAGAAGCGCACCTCCCCAAATGGTGGTAATGGTTTTTTGAACCATCAGTTTCGTCCATTTTGGTTATTTGACGGCAACAAAGAAAGAGCGGAAAGCGAATTTTTCCGCTCGCTTGAATTGCTTTGTACAAATTATGATTTGCAGCTACCCGATGTACAGGGCTTGGCATTTCCGATGAACATTTACCGTTCATGGCAAATAACTTCCGAACGCATCACCGCCATTGATAAGAAACTGGATTGCATTATCCTGAAAGATGATGCACATGAAGCCACTTTAGCCATCATCCGTCAATTTGATACGGGCAGAAATTTATATTATATCCCTGTCAAACCCTTATGGGTTTGGGCAAACTGCGCTGAACAGCAAGCGGTCACCGAGGTAGTCTTAGCCATATTCGCTTACCTCTACCAAGTTGTACAAATACCCTTATTCACCGAACAGGATAGCTTTTTGGGAGGGCAATACAGCTATTGCGAGGACATGATAAATGATGAAATGTGCGATAGTGACGAAGACGAGCGGTTATATAAGGAAGAACAATTGAACGAGCTGTACACCCTGCAAAATGCAGGGCTGCACCTGCGCCGTATGATGTTGGATAAACAACGGCTGGAGCAAATGGAGGATACCGTCCTTAACTACGCCAACGCCGAAATAAGGGATAACGATCTGGCCATACTCGCTATCGAATTTGTGCAGTTGTACAAAGCATATCCTAACCGCACCTGTTATGACGGCATTCGCCCTGACCTCTTTTACCCTGAAATTGAAGAACGCATCGGTGCAGACGAGTATATCAGTTTTTATTGGAGTGGTTATGATACCCTGATTGATACCGTCATGGATATTATCAACTGCGAATTTCAGGAAAAGGGCGTTACCGATGAACCCATAGACGTGACATTATTTGATGATACGGTTTCCCCGGACAAGGAGAGTTTCGGCTTTGAAAGCAGGTTTTTCCCGCTGATTATCCGACTGACAGAATTTTTAGACGATTACGATAACGGCAAATAAGCAAAGCCATGACAAACATCAGTGAACAATTTAACAACCAGTATGCACCCATCAAAGCATTACTGATTTACGAAAGCCAGTTAACCGTAAAGGACAGTTATGGCTATGAATCGGACAGAACGCCACAGGTCTATGTCGAGAGTTATGATATCGGGAAACGAGGGCAGCCTGTCAACGCCCATCCCTTAAGTATGGCCGAAATCCTTTCTTTAAGCAAGTTGTTTCAGAATACAGAGGAACTGAAAAGCAATTACCTCAAACCAAAAGGTTTGTTACCGTCCAATGTTTTATACCTCGACCCGCAAGCAGATGGCTATGTGGTTTGGTACACACCATCAATGCAAATTGACCTCTATTTTGTAGAGGGCTTGGGAATACCTGCGGGAAAAGCCAAAATCCCTGCAATGGTTTGGAAAGCAACCAAAGACAGCCTGTATGTATTTGCGCTTAAAGGAAAAGGGAAACCTAATGAGCAAACGCCTCTTTACCATGCGCCCTTTTTCAATATTTATGAAAACGGTAACGTATGTATGGGTACAGTTCAGATTGCCATCGACCGTTTTACCCGCTTGGAAGATTTTATAGAAAAATGGGAAAGCTATTTTTTTAACAGCTATTTCAGCCATACCATTGGCAGCCATCAGGGTGCGAAATCCGATTTGGTCGCCTTGTGGCAACAGCAGGTCGCCACCGGAAAATCTTTTCCGACCGACCAACTTCACAAACACCCCAATCTATTACTTAAAAACCTGTTACGATGAAAAAGAAAACCACCCCGCAACCTGCTTTACCCGCAGTACATATCGTTCAAAAGGAATATTTACAACCCGCTAACCCCATTTCGATTAACCTGATTGGCGCAGGTGGAACAGGCAGCCAAATGTTGACCGCCCTTGCAAGAATGAGCCAGGCATTGAACGGGCTGAACCATCCCGGCTTTACCGTTACGCTTTTTGATGATGATACCGTACAGCCCCCGAATTTGGCAAGGCAGCTTTTTACCACAGCCGAATTGGGACAATATAAATCGGTAGCCCTGATCAACCGCATCAACCGTTTCTTTGGTCTGAACTGGAAAGCGGAAACGGAAAGGTATGATAAGGCGTATTGCTCCATAGCTAATGGCATGGCATCTATGACCATATCCTGTGTGGATACGGTTAAAGCCCGTTTTGAAATTGCTGAAATACTTAATAGCTACAGGAAAAATTCAGGGGGACACCGTGACAAACCTCTTTACTGGATGGATTTTGGGAATAGCAAAGACACGGGACAGGTGGTATTATCAACTGTCGGGGAGATAAAACAACCCGCCTCCAAACAGTTCTTACCCGTAGGCAACCTCCCTTATGTGACCGACAAATTCAAAGACCTGTTATTGCAATCTGAAAAGGCGGATCATACGCCAAGCTGTTCCCTTGCAGAAGCATTAGCCAATCAAGACTTATTTATCAACTCCACACTGGTCAATTTTGGTTCGTCCCTTATTTGGCAGATGTTCCGTGAGGGCATCATTTATAACGATGCGCTTTTTCTCAACCTCAAAGAGTACAGGGCGCAACCGCTCAAAATAGCAGCTTAACCACCATGAAAATCACAGACATTTACGGCAAAATCATCACCATAGAAAACCTGCAACTGGCCTTGTTGCAGGCGGATGATTACCGCCATTTCCGCCACACCGACCCCGGCTTTTCTGATTTTGATGATAAGCAACAAGCTTATTGGGAAGATATTTATCAAAAGCTATTGGCATTAAGCGAGCAGTCAAACATTTAACGCTATGGTAAAGATCAAAGAGGGTTATGTGATGAATGCCCGTCAAAAAGCGGAATTTGATCGGGTTAACGCTTTGCCACGCAAGCAAGCGGGTTTGGTCGCTTATTATTACAAACCCCAAACCAAGTACCCGCCACGCATTTATGTCTTTATGGATGCCGAATTGTGGCGTGACCGCAACCGCAGACCAATGGGCTTGCATACCGCCTTTCCTTTTTTGTTGCGTCCGATGAACCAGGAGGAAATAGAATACCACCATTTCAATGAGCGCCTTTGTTACCACCAGTATGAAAATTGGGGTAAACTCATTTATGCCGAGGAAAAGGAAGCAGAACAGCTTGATTTGGAAAACCCCGGCACAGGTACAGCATTTTTGGATAAGCTAAAGAGGTTTCAGGAAAGATATGCACTTGGCGGTACGCCTATACCACCACCCAAAAACGTAATCCAACCCGAAAATGAGGAAACGCAGTTCATCAACAGGCTTATTCAAAACGGGCATCACTATCCCGTTGCAGAAATAGGCAAAATGTTGGATAAGGAGCAGCAGGGCTTAAAACGCTTGCCCGTTTTGATCGTGTTGCGTGAACTGTATAAATCCCTCGCATCGGGTGAACCGCAGCCATTGAACCTAACACCCGAACAGGTAGAACGTAAAGCATCACATTCGGAAATGCGAACACGGCGTAATTTCGTGAGGCGGGTGTACAAACAAAACAGGCTATTTGCCTTAGAAGAAATCCGTTTGAAATATCCCGATTATACGGAAGCCATGCTGCAAACGGATTTAAAAATCAGGCGACAGAAAGAACGGCATAAAAAACGCAAGCCAATTTTGGATTACAGGCGCAGCCAGTTAATTAAATTGGCACATCGTCTGAAAGAAGGCAATTTGGATGAAGCAGCCTATCAGAAAACTTGTTGTCAGATCGTGTTATTGCAACAGGCGCATGACCTGCGCTTGCCTATACCCAAGCCCGTTACCTACAGTAAGCAAACGGAAGTATATTCCTTTCACTGGAAAACCCGTGAGTCGGTGGTTAAATCCTTTGTTCAACTGGCTAACTCAACAGGTATGAACCATGAAAAGTTATCCAAAATCCATACGGAAATGACAGGCTCGAATTACAGCTTTTAACAGTTTTATTGGAATTGTAAGCGCTAACAAACTATATTCACCTTTAGAAAACACACAATGATCACTTATCACAAAGGAGATTTATTAAAGGACGATGCCGACTGTTTGGTAAATACCGTAAATACGGTCGGGATCATGGGTAAGGGCGTTGCCCTTGCGTTTAAAAATGCGTTCCCGCACAACTATTTAACCTATCGAAATGCGTTTGCTGCCAGGCAACTGGCCATTGGAAGATTATTGGTTGTTCAGGATACCAATTTGTTATTGGGACAAAAAACCATCATCAATTTTCCGACAAAGACCCATTGGCGGTTGCCGTCTGAATATAGCTATATCGTTCAGGGATTGGATGCCTTGAGAACTTACCTGATGGAAAATGACGTTCGATCTGTCGCTATACCTGCACCTGGCTGTGGTAACGGAGGGCTGGATTGGGCCAAGGTGAAACCTCTCATAGAAGATAAACTAAGTAATCTGCCTGTGGATATAAGGGTGTACGAGCCTTTGTAAAATATGATCTCTGCTGTTGGAAAAGGTGGGCGCCGGGCCTCCACTTTCTCCTTTCAATCGAAACAGGAGGCACGGTTTAAAGCGGTTGCTTGACTTTCACAGGAAACCAATCCGTTATCACGCTATTATTTTCCTGCAAAATACAAGCGGGATTGCTTTTGAAGTCATAAAATTCCAAGCATTATTACAATGATTATTCGGTTTCTAAATGATGAATAATTTTGGCTGGCGTATATTCCAATTTCCCGTTTGCTTCAAATAGCATATTTTTAATTTGGGTAAATGTCAGCTCACCTGCTTTAAAATCGAGGTATAAACCAAGCAATTGATAAGTGGTCATTAAACAAAATTGCATTCGTGTAGAATAAGCAATCATTTGATGGGGAAAGGCTTCTTCTTTGCGCTTGTCTGGTGCTAAATCCTTGAAGGCGTTAACGATTAGAATGCCTTTCGGCTCAACATTATTTTCATGATGATAATTATTAACCCACTTCATTAGCTGCGTAGCGTTTTGCTCACTGGCAGAGCCTTTTACACCTTTGATTTCTACAACGCCGATTTTGTCACCTGCTTTTAAAATAAGATCATCACGTCCCGGTTGCGTCGGAAGAAATTCAAATCCAAATTCTGTAAATAACATTTCTACAATCCCTTCGAGTGGTTTTCCTGTGCCACTCAATGCCTGTTTCAGTGTTTTATAATTGTCGAGCAATTCTTGTTGGGTATTAATTCTTTGCTGAACTTCGGCAAGCTCATCTCGCAAATCCCGCATCGCCTTAACTTCGTTGCCCTCCTCTCCCAAAAAATATTCGTTGCACCAGTCAGGCAAGGCAATATTTTGAACATGAGGCTTACTTACTTCAAATTGATGAATGAAATTCAAGATGGCTAAACGTGCGTCAAAAAGGCGATTTTCATAATCATTATAATCGTCTGCTGATAACTTAAGGTCGGGAAGCAGAAAAATTATGCCTCTACCATGAGGTACAGCTACAGATATAGCCTGATTAGTGTTTTTTACTCTGGCTGCTGCAAATCCTTTAAATTTATTGTAAACGAAATTATAGCTTACATCCCAACCATTAAAGAAATCAAGGTACGCTGAATCGGCATAGATAATGTTAGATCCCCGCATTTGTTCTGTTTTAAAATCACCTGGATTTAGCAAAAGGATCTCTCGGAAATCAATTTTAGAATCCTTTGAATCAGGCCCATGACCAAGACGAAAAGTATAGATTGGATCATTGTCAACAAAGACAAATAACACACCTCCGCGATCTAAATATTGTTCAAGGTGCTTTTTTCTTTGAGCTACCTTGTTTTGAAAAACTTCAAGTTTATCTGTAGGCATAAAAAAATCTACCACATCTTTTACATCCATCAGCTGAGAAAACTCAAGCTGTAATGCTCGTATGCTGATGAGCAAAACATCTGCATCAAGAAGGTAGTCATCTGAAAGCAGTTTCATTTGGTTAACGTAATTTTTGTTAAACAAATCACCGATTTCTGCAATGGTGTACAACTGGATATGTGGCGGCAACTTGGAAGTATTTACCATAATTATAAGTGCAAAGTTTAGTGATGGCTAAAAAGGTCAAAAATAGCTTATCGTAAAGTATTTTTGATCCAAACCGGATGATAAATTTGGTGATTCTTTTAGTAAGCAGTGAATATAATGATATATATTATTCCTTATTAAATTTTACCTTTATACTTTCAACCTGATCATGTCACCTACAACTATTATTAACGGGGTTCGTTTAGCGTTTTTTACCATTGGACTCATCTTCTGCCTCGTATGGCTACAGATGATTTATACACTTCTTACCGATGGCGTCATCTACGATTTTAAATTTATAGGCATAGCCGCCGGTTTTACGCTCACCCTTGCAAATGTTTGCTTTTCCTGGGGCCGTTCCCTGGATGCTGTGCGACACGCGTACTCTCTACGTCGCCTTAATCGAATCTCGGTAGGTTGCATTTTTACGACCATGTCCTTTCTTATTACAGCGTGTGCCAATTACACACTTCAAACATCATATAAAAACACTATCAAAAGCTTGCTTAATCCTGTTTACGATATCGTAGTGCTCACCAGATATGTTGCAATATTTACTGCATCGATTATGGTTATACTAATTATATGGCAAATTTTCAAAGAGGGTTTTCATCTTTTCATTTATGAATATGCTATTGTCAGCGAACGTAATGACGGATCGGATTCAAACGAAGAAGTTATTCCCAAACGCTTACGTTGGTATGATCGCAGACAACTAATTCTTGCCTGCTTAAGGCGTAATGAAATGCGGGAAACAGAACTTGATAATGCATATATCCAGTTTGAAAAAGGCGATGTTATAATTATTGTGAGTAACAGCAACTTTGAACGCTTGATGGAACTGAGAGTCTACAGCGATGGTCCCGGAGGACGTGTATTAGATATTAGGAATTCTTCAAACATTCACAATATCAATCGTTCTATCCGCGAAGCGAAGGCTTCGTCAGTTAATCCTGATCTTGTTCAGGAGATTCAATTTACGGAGCTATTATAATCAATATTCGTGAACACTTACTCCCGCTTACTACGACTTTACAGAACCAACATGGCCAAAACGCCGATGGAGGATTTCGTAACGGAAATTTTGGTGGCAATTTTGGAAAATAACCCTGAAATAGGGCGCGCATTTGCCAACGAAATTCTATTACTTGAAGGCGACACCTTTTTCTATTCCACGCAGGTTTGCTTCAAATCCCCGGATCCTTTACATCCGGATTGCCGGGTGGACATTGTCGTTCGGTCAGAGAATATGATATGTTTTTTAGAAAACAAGGTGGAGTCAGGTACCGGCTATATTCAATTGGAGCGCTATTCCAGCGTATTAAGAGAATATTACGGAGATCATCAAACAAAGCTGGCTTACTGCACTAAATATTTTGATAAAAAGGATATTCAAGAACATAGCTTTAAACAGTTTCGTTGGGCGAATATTTATAAATTCCTCAAAATCTGGAAAGACATACATACAATACAAGAATTTTTAGACTTCTTAAAAGAACACGATATGAGCGATGATCTCGACTTTAATTTAAATGACTTAATGGCGCTGAGGGGTATTAACCCGGTTTTAAAAAAGATGGAACTTTATTTGGAGAAAGTGCGCCCGGTTTTTGGGAGATATTTTGATAAAGCCAAGATCAAAGAGCCAACTAATCTTAAACAGCTTAAGGAGCATTCCCGTTTCATCTTTTATGCGTCCGCTATTTTTGGAGAAGGCGGATGGAGCGAGTTGGGAGTCGGCTTTGAATGCACGGAAAATCCATCGTTGAAAGTTTGGATTTGGACGTCCGATAATAACAGTAAAAGCGCAGCTTTCAAATCTGCAGTCCAGTCGATCCCTGGCTTGGAAAGCAACAAAGAAAACTGGATCGGCTTAACCGCGCCACTTTCTGACTTTATCAGTTCCGAAAAGATGGAAGAAAACATCGAAACGTGGTTTGATTCAGCTTTTCAAATTTTCAAGTCATTTAAAGACAACACACCTCAACTGGACTGGAAACTATAAAACTGTACTTTGCTAATGAAAGCTTTTATTTTTTTGATCGGTATCTTATTGCTGGGAACAGTTGTTTTTACCGGATATTACACCACAAGCCATCCGACATTTGTCATCTGGTTCGGACTGGTGACTGCTATTCTCATGCCATTTGCGATTGAGGCATTAATATACCCTTTCCGCACAAACGATAAAGACAAAAAATTGATGCGCGCCTTATCGACCGTGCCGGAAATTCATAAATTGATAGAAGAGGCAAATGATAAGGCGTCCCAAATTAAGGCCTTAAAAAAGCAGCAGGATGAACTTGAAAACTTGATTGCATATGAGTCGAGAAGACGAACCCTGATAGTCGAAAGAGAAATTTATCTATTCCAAGGTAGAACAGCCCTGGATGGAATCAATAAGGTAGATCGGCAACTTGAAGAATTAGCAGCTGAAGCAATGGCATTTCCAGATGAACTGAATGCGCTATTGGAGTTCGTGAAACAGGAGGAACCTGACGCTATTTCATTTAAGGTAGGAACCAAAGAAATTTCATTAAAAAAAGCGCATTTCCAAGGAATTTCTATTTACGGCAATTTGGCTTTCGAGATGGTAAGAGCATTTGCGGAGCTTTTCTCTAAAATTCGGTGATGCTTGCCTTTTTACTTACTTGCCTTTTCTTTCTTTTCTGGTAGGGGGATATTTTGTCAATTTAAAATCGAAATCTAAAAGTTCTTTTGGATGAACTTCTAAAGCATTGGCAATTGCTTCAATAGTTGATACGGCGAAGTTATGTTGACCGTTTAATATTCTCCAAACTTGTTTAAGAGTAAAACCTGTCCTGTCGGCTATATCTTCCTGAACAATTCCTTTTTTTAACCGAATTTCATCAATCCTCTTAGTGATTTGATCAATGAATGGTTGGTTTCGGTATTGTATTCCCATGTACCTGTAAAGCAACCACCAATAAATGTTTTTTATTACGTCACACTTGCCATAACAGTTTCATTTGTTTATATTTGATAAATTGAATAAAAGGTAAATAAAACGATAGGTGATTTAATCACTTATGTTATTTTTGCGAATACTTCGAAAAAATTGAAGCATTCGCTTTGAGTCTTGCTCTGGAAAATTTGCACTTTCAAAAGAACGCGAGATGAGAAGCCGGAATGCCCATGCTACAGGTATGGGCTCCCTTCTTATTTGTGTTCTAGGGCGTGCAAACCCTTCCAGTGCGATAAGTTGGGAACCATGCCTGTAGTTTTTTACAGAATTCATCTCTCTTGCAGACTCCTGATAATGAATTTATAATCATTAAACATGGACGCACAAAGCGCACTTCCTGAAATGCCTGAATTTAGTTCCTTAACTGAAATTATGGAGCGGTTTTATACTGTTCCTTATGATCAGTTTCAAATGGAACTGAACGAATGGTTCAAAAGGAACCTGACCAAAACCCAGAACGCTGATGCACTGCAACATCTTGAACACTCCGGCATCGGAAAAATCCCAGCTTTAGTATCTGAAATTTACCATCGCGCTGAATTACTCACCGCATTGTCAGAAGCTAAAATCACTACTGGGAATGAAGAAAAGTAAATCAACCCTATGGCAACTGGTCATTTGCCCGCCTGAATGACAAGTGATAATGGCAACCCGCTCAGTTAATAGTTAAAACTCGGGTTGCATTATCGGCCTTTTTCATTCGTATTCCCAAATTCTTAACTGATTCTTTCATGAAAAAAATAACGATTTTAATCGTAACGGCTGTGCTATGTCTAAATTTCAGGATTTATGGGCAGCAATCTTCCAGTTTCAAGCCACTCAAGCCCGGTGATACCTTCCCAAGTATCACCATCAATAATGTTATAAACTACAAATCCAAATCCATCAGTTTTAATGACTATAAAGACAAGTTAATCATACTTGATTTTTGGAGCACGTTCTGCGGTCCATGCATTCAGCACATGCCGTTTATATACGCCCTTCAAAAAGAGTTTACCGGTCAGGTATTTTTTTTGCCGGTTAATAGCAATGGCAAATTTGATACACGTGAAAACGTGATTAAATTTTTAAATGCTCGAAAAAAAGTATTTAACCTGCCTACTGTCGTTTGTGATAGTGTTTTATGGAACCTTTTTAAACCTCCCTATCTTGGCGTATGCGTCTGGATTCGAAATGGTAAAATTTTCCAAATAACGGATGGTGATGCGGTCACGGGAGATAACATCAAAAAATGCCTTGCAAATGTAAAATTAAATGTAGAAGCTCCCATTACACCTGTGGATTATGCCAATGCTGCCTTGTATTCAGATACAACTGCAACGGATTTACCAACAAAATACTATTCCAGAAGTCTCTTATTTCCTTTTAATCCACATATTATAGGAAATGCACGAACAGTTGACAAAACTGGTAAAGTTATCCGACTTTTTTGGAGCAATGCTACAGCCCTGAGTTTGATCAAATTTACAAATCCGCAGTATAGTCATTTTCGCGAACGAATAAAATTTAATACATCACATTCGGAGTTACTTGGGTTGGAAGTATCTACAGATTCTGCGAAGCAACGAAATTTATATTGTTATGAAGCCATTTTTCCTCCCGTTCCCTATAAGAAAGCCTTAGAATATGCCCGCCAGGATTTGGCTCGATACTTTCCTTTCATCGTTGATAGCGTAAGAGTTATCGATAGTTGTTGGGTTATTAAACTTTCCAGAACATCCCAAATAAAGGTTCCCAAATCTTCATTAAGGGAATCCAATTCAGGGGTTAATGTCGGCTTACCAATTTATTTTCACAATTTTTCAATGTCATCCATCCGCTTTGACCTTGAATCTATCTTTAAAGTTCCGGTATTGGATGAAACTGGTTATACAGCCAATTTGTGGATTGATAACATGCCTCCCGATTTAACAAATATAAATGAAGTGGCGAAAAGCCTTGAAAAACAAGGATTCACGCTAACTAAAGAAGTGAGGCCCATCGAATACATGGTCATCAAAGATTTACCATCCTCAAATTAATTAATCTCTTATCATTTAACATGAACATAATGAAACGCATAATAATGCTATTCATAATGGTGCTGCCAATTGTCGCACTCGCACAGACAATTACAGGCACCGTTTATGACCAGGCTCAAAAACCACTCGGGGGAATTACCGTTTACGAGAAAGGTACTCATCAGGCTACAGTAACGGATGAAAAAGGTCAGTTTAAAATAAAGACCGTCAGTAGCGCCCCCTTTTTGATCTTCTCAGCGACCAACATGGAAACGCTTGGAATTGAGGTAGGCAATCAAAGAGATCTAAAAGTATATCTCAATCCAAAATTGACCTCATTAGACGAAGTGCACGTAATCGCCTATGGTACGAGTACACAAAGAAATTCGGTGGGTTCCATAAGTAAAGTGACCAGTACAGAAATTCAGCAGCAACCTGTTACCAATCCACTTGCAGCTCTTGAAGGACGTGTGCCCGGATTATCAATTACCGCCTCAAGTGGTATCCCGGGTTCATCATTTACTGTGCAGATCAGAGGGCAAAACACTTTAAATGCCGCTTTAGGTTCCTTAGCACCTAGAGACCAGCCTTTATTTATAATTGATGGGGTACCGTTTGCTGCTCAAAATGACAATCTCAACCAGTTTCAGTCTGTAATGTCGCCAGGATCGGGCATTTATTATAATAACCCTAATGGCGGCGTTAGCCCATTTAATAGCATTAATCCGGCAGACATTGAGAGCATAGAAGTGTTAAAAGATGCCGATGCTACCGCCATCTATGGTTCTCGCGGCGGCAATGGGGTAATCCTGATCACTACTAAAAAAGGTAAAATTGGCAAAACTGGATTGGACGTAACGGTTGATGATGGCATCAGCACCGTTCCTAAAGCCATGCCTATGATGAATACGCAGCAGTATTTAGCCATGCGGCGTGAGGCTTTTGCAAACGATAAACTTACGCCAAGTAATATTGTAGGTAATAGAGCCTACGCGCCGGATTTAACTGTCTTTGATCAAAACCGTTATACTGATTGGCGAGAAAATTTTATTGGGAATACGGCTCATCACCTTAATACCAATGCAGCCGCTTCGGGCGGCAACGAAAATACCCAATTTCGTATTGCAGGTGGGTTTAACCAGGACACCTATATATTTCCGGGGGATTACAAGGATAACCGTGCAAGCTTTTCATCGAACATTCATCATAGCTCAAATGACAAAAAGTTTACTTTGGATTTTACCACTAACTATTCATACGATGCAAACAACTCATCTTCAGGTTTAAATCTTTTGACGGCTTTTAAATTGGAGCCTAACTATCCAGACCCATTGGATAGCTATGGTAATCTAATCTGGAACTACAAAGGCGCTCCTTTAACAGGTTCCTATGCAGGGCTCAACCCGATGACCTTTTTGAAACAGAGATACTCCGTTACAAATACATCGCTTAATGCAAATCTGTTATTATCATACCAACTTTATAGAGGTTTGACTTTTAGGACGAATACGGGCTACGGAACTTTCGGATCAAATGAATTTTCCTCCTTTCCGATTGTCGCTCAAAATCCGGCATACAACCCAACGGCAAGTGCAAACTTTGGAACAAATGATTTAAAAACCTGGATAATTGAGCCACAGCTGGAATACAAAAACAGTTTTAAAAAGGCGATTTACACCATCCTTGCAGGTGGCACTTTTCAAAAGAAATCGGATTATACAACACAGGTTCAAGGTTCGGGTTATATTAATGACGACTTGTTAAATTCAATTTCCGGCTCTGCAACCCAAATAGCATCCGATCAATCTACGCTATACAAATACACCGCAATTTTTGCGCGATTTAACGTTCGCTGGGACAGTAAATATATCGTGGACTTGAATGCACGCCGTGACGGATCAAGTCGTTTCGGTCCGGATAAGCAGTTCGGTAACTTTGGTTCTGCCGCTGCAGGCTGGATTTTCAGTGAAGAAAAACTCGTTAAGAACCAATTACCTATCCTGAGTTACGGTAAACTTCGAGCAAGTTACGGCATCACGGGAAGCGATCAAATTGGCGATTATAACTTTATTTCAAGATATGCACCAACATATTATAGCTATAATGGTACATTAGGATATCTTCCGCAAAACTTGGCAAACGACCAATTTGGATGGGCAACTACCAAAAAACTGGAAGTTGGCTTGGAACTTGGTTTTGTTCAAGACCGGTTTTTACTGACCAGTTCCTGGTATCGTAACCGCTCCGGAAATCAATTAATTTCTTACCTCTTACCTGACCAAAGCGGCTTTAGCTCAGTAACCGAAAATTCACCTGCACTGGTGCAAAACACCGGATGGGAATTTATACTTCAGGCGAAGATCATTAGCCATAAAGATTTTTCCTGGAGCACCTCGTTTAATGCAACGATTCCGCGAAACAAACTTTTAGCATTTCCAGGATTAGCAACATCAAGCTATTCAACTACCTATCTAATTGGACGCCCGGTAAATGAAATCCTCGGATTTAAATCTGCCGGTGTAAATTCAACCACGGGATTATTCCAATTTTATGATGCTACAGGTAAGATAGTCGCTACACCTAAAGCACCGTCTGGAAATAGTCTAAATGACTTTTATGATTTAGGCAGCCGTGACCCTAAATTCTATGGTGGTTTAGCAAATAATATCAGCTATAAAAACGTACAATTATCATTTTTCTTTGAGTATCGGAAGCAATTAGGCATTAATTACCTCAGTCAATTATATGGAACACCCGGAGGTGAAATCAATCAACCGGAAGCTTTAATCGATTCGCATTGGAAAAGCCCAGGCGATAACGCCAGTTTTCAAAAATACGCAGCAGTCTATGGGCCAGCTGCAACCGCATTGGCAAACTACAAACGCTCAGACGGTGTATATAGCGATGCATCTTTTCTGCGTCTGAAAACAGTCTCACTTTCATATTTAATACCCTCAAAAGTATTGGGCAAAATTGATGTTAAGTCGCTTCGCGTTTATGTAAACGCTCAAAACATATTCACCATTACCGGCTATAAAGGCAATGATCCTGAAACCCAAAATTTCTATGGGGTACCAACGCTCAGGACAATTACCGGTGGCCTCCAATTAACTTTTTAAAGACATGAAAAATAAATCACGATTATTACTTATAGCCATTTTATGTGGGTTGGCATCTGCCTCCTGCAAAAAGTTCACCGAAGTTGGCCCGCCTAAAAATCAGCTTGTAGCTTCAAAAGTATTCGCAGACAGCGCAAATGCTAACAGTGCCATTGCAGGTATTTATGTTGATATGTATCAATCCTTTGGGTTTGCATTTGCATCAGGGGGACTAACTGCCTACCCAGGATATTCAGCCGATGAATTTGCACAAAATTCTAATGATGCTGACATGAACCAGTTCTTTGATGATAAAATAGACATTAACAATAGTTACAATGCTATACTTTGGAGTTCAGCCTATAAATATATTTATGACGCTAATGCCTGTATTGAGGGACTAAATGGCAACTCAAAAATGTCGCCAACTGCGAAAGCCAGCCTTACAGGAGAAGCACGGCAGATACGGGCATTCCTTTATTTCGACCTGGTCAACTTATATGGGCAGGTGCCATTAGTCAGAGTTACCGATTATCGGATTACCCAATCGCAACCTAATGCTCCTATTGATTCAATTTATGCGCAAATCATTACCGACCTATCGTTTGCGCAGGCCAATTTGCCTAAAAATAACAAAGCCGAAAGAGCCAATTATTATTCTGCAAGCTCACTATTAGCAAAAGTTCAGTTGTACCGCAAAAATTATCAGGCAGCGGAAAATGCGGCAAATTTGGTTATCAATTCGGGAAATTATCATTTGGAGTCCGATCCTAACAATGTATTTCTCGCAGGTAGCAGCGAAGCCATTTGGAAGATAATACCAGTTTTTCCTGGGTTTGAAACATGGGAAGGATATAATTTCGTGCCTTCTGATCCAACAGCTGCTCCGCAATATGTTTTAAATAATTCACTTGTCAATTCATTTGAAGCAGGTGATTTACGAAAGGCAGATTGGATTGCATCTAATACCATCAGCGGAATAAGCTATCCGTATCCATATAAATATAAGGCGGCTACTACGAGTGGTGCACCAACTGAGAATTATATGCTCATCCGGTTGGCCGAAGTTTACTTAATTCGGGCAGAAGCAAGAGCAGATCAAAATAATTTATCAGGTGCAATTTCAGATATCAATACGGTCAGGAACAGGGCGGGCTTACCAAACTTAATAGCTACCGACCAAGGGAATGTTTTGTTAGCTATTGAAAAGGAAAGGCAGTCCGAAATGTTTTGCGAATGGGGAAATCGTTGGTTCGACCTCATCCGAACGAACCGGGCGGACGCCGTATTACAGCCTATAAAACCTAATTGGAGCCACAATAGTATTTTATATCCTTTTCCGGCTGTTGAAATCAAAAGCAATCCCGCGCTAAAACAGAATCCGGGATATTAAAAAGAGGCTGTCTCAAATCGGGACAGCCTCTTTTTATTTAGTTTCTCTTATAATGTGCGTCCGTGGCAATTTGATTGTCATCAATCAATTGATTTGTAGATGGGTCAACCTGGCTTGGATCAAAACCAGATACACATTGATTGGATTGTGTGGTTCCACAACCGGACTGTGTTGGCGCAGTGGCGAACTGACCAAGGTAGGTTGCATCCGCCTTTGGCAAAGCGTTGCCCACGGGAATGGAAACGCCTGGTGTTACACTGTACCACTTAAGGTTAGTGAATTTAGCCTTGGTTGGAGTTGGTACAGTAAACGCACTGGCGGCAACTGCAATTACTATTGCTGCTAAACCTAAAATTTTTCTTTTCATTCTGATGTCTGCTTTTATAAATCAAAAAACAGGGAAAACTTTAATTTTTAATAAATGCTTGTTTTTAAATCTATTTCGGAAGAAAGCCGTGCTTGGCAAATTTTATGGAAACTGCTAAACAGGTTGTGCGATTTATTACTACCTGCCAATGAACCTCCTTTCCTTGTAATCAATGAACACTCCGTATATACTCAATAGCAAAAAAAATAGATTAAACACAAAATGCTGAGACCAGGTAAGGTGCCCTAAAACCCCTCCACACGAGCAAGGAATACTTCCGTATGCTCCAGTAATTGCCAATCCCACGTAGATGGAAAATGCCAACATAAGTAAGACGGATGTACAAAGGCCAAACGATCGCGTTCCCTTAAAAAACAAGCAGATAACAGTGACCAATTCCGAGAAAGGCACAATATAAATTAAAGGCGTTACCGACCACCTTGGAACGGGTTGTATTAGCATCTGAATTTTAAAGGACTCAAAGTTTATTAGTTTGCTAAATGCTGCATAGGTAAACATGAGTATGAGTAAAAAAGATATGATGTCAGGCAGATCAGTGCGTTTCATAGGTTTGGCAATGAGGGGGTAAAGCTCGTGGAAACCTAAAATTTGAGCGATGAGAATTGTTACTAATTGTATGGCATGATGCTACAATTTGAAATCGTTAAACGGCAAATAATTGTGACGATTATCACAGGAGAAGTTTAATGCTTGCCCATCAACCTGGCAAGTGTTTCACGGGACATATTCAGATAGGAAGCTATAAAACGGGCTGGGCTTCTTTGAAAGATCACATGATTGGTTTGTAGTAACCGTTCGTATCTTTCATTTGCGGGCAATGTTAAAATACTCTGCCTTTCATATTCATCCCTTCGGTTTTTTAATAATGCATGCTTATTCAAAACAAGGCATTCGGGAAAGTTTTTTTGTAATTCTAACAAGTCGTTATAACTCAGGGCAAGGACCTTTGAGTCTTCCATAAATTCCGTATAATAAAGTGACGGTATACGATAATATCCTTCATAAGAGAAAATCAATTCACCAGGTGTCCAGAATTTAACGGTATGTTCAATACCACGATGATCATAATAATAGCTGCGGCCAAATCCACTTTCGATCAGGTATAAAGTTACCTCTACCTGGCCCGCAGCGTGAACGATCTGTTTGTTTTTGTAATATTCCACATGCAGCATTCCCTCCAGTAACGATTTGAAGTTATCAGAAAAATCACCGGCATCATTGAGCAAATTTTGGATGGCTACAGATATCATATTAATCTCATATTTCCTTATTAAGCAGGGTTTTATATCGGGCCAAACCTGCCTGAATATCAAAATTAAGGGACAAAAACTTTAAAAATGGGACATGGTAAAGGTTTATTAACTAATTGTTAACTAATTCAGAGCATGTCCCAATTTTAAAAAAAACCGAGACTTATTTTTATCGCCTAATCCTACAATAACCATGAAAATAAACTTTGAAAATGCAAGTTTTAAAGATTTTGAAAACATCCCCGGACAGGGACTATATACCACTGTAGATGAGTTCCATGAGTACCTTAATTTCCTGAGAGCAAACGGACATCTGAATTATCGGATTGAATCGGTATCGCCGGTAGGTCCGGAAATGGATCTTTTATTGCCTGGCAATACCAAAACCACCAGGTCGGTTTGCCTCGTTTCTAACGACTACCTTGGTTTCAGTCAACATCCCAAAATCAAAGAAGCGGTAATAAAGGGCATTACTGATTTTGGCACCGGGTCCGGCGCTTCTCCCGCAATTGGCGGTCACTTTATATACCATAAAATGCTGGAAGAAAAGATCGCCAAGTTTTATAAGAAAAAAGAGGCGATCCTCTATACAACAGGTTATACTGCGAACAGTGCCACGCTCCAATGTCTTTTACACAAAGAGGATCTTATTATCCTGGATATGGCTGTACACGCCAGCGTGTATGAAGGCTCGTTTAATACGAACGTAAAAACTTTCCTGCATAACAATATGGAAATGCTGGAACAGGTATTGAAAAATGCACAGGATAAATACCGGACTAAAATGGTGGTGATCGATGGCGTTTACAGCCAAGATGGTGATATCGCCCCAATTGACAAAATTGCGGAGTTAACTCACCGTTACGGTGCTTACCTTGTTGTGGATGATGCCCACGGAATTGGTGTTGTTGGTGATACCGGCCGTGGAGTCATCGAACTTTTTGATGCCTATGACCAGGTCGATATAATAACCGGAACATTTAGCAAGGCTCTCGGCAACATCGGTGGTTATGTGCTGGCAGAACCAAACCTGATTGAGTATTTAAAATATCAATCGAAACAGCACCTCTTTTCTACTACCGCCACCCCTGCCATATTCGGGATTCTTCGTGCCATCGAACTGGTGGATGAGGAACCGGAATGGCGCGAAAAATTATGGTCTAACATTAGTTTTTTAAAATATGGACTGATTAAAGCAGGTTTTGACGTAGGCACACCTGCTTCAGCAGTGATTCCCGTCAAGATCGGTGACATCCCCAAAACATTAGAAGCCGGAAGACTGCTGCTCAATGCGGGTATATATACCAATCCAATTATGTATCCTGCTGTTTCCAAGAAAAATGCTCGCATCCGCATGAATGTTATGGCGACACACACTTTCGAACAGTTAGGACGGGTACTGGAGGCTTTTATAGAAATCGATAAAAAATTAGCCATATCACAAAAATGATCACAGCAACCCAATCAGCCATTCAATTCCTGCCTTGTCTATCAATATCCCTTTATAAGTAACATGGAACAACGACTACTAATCTATGGAACAGCTTTCGGTTCAACTTCGACAATTCGTGCAAGAATCTTTGCACCCCCGGAATTTGGCCGGGCAGCAAATCACCTTTGAGGAATTTCGGAAATGGAAGAACTTTATGGAAGCAGAAATATCCAAAGTTTTCTTTCAGATCCAAACATTTTCGGCGCTGCCCAAAAACTGCAGGGAGAATGGCCTATTAGCTGTGATTGCTGAAATTACCGATCTCAGCAACACTGTCAACCAATACCTGACCAAATTCATTAAAGCCTGGGGTAATAACCCAGCTGGAAATGAGATCAAGGCGCATTACCTGTACACCTGCGAAGCCTTTGACGAACTGCTTGATACGCTATTTAAACGGTATCCAGTAGTTGCAGGTAACACCAAATTCTCAGATTTTGCCCTTCGCCAAATACTTCCGGAACTTCGCCTGCAATTATTGGCCGTTGATAAGCATCTTAAAGCTCAAAGGGTGGGCGAAGAGCTGCGTGCTGTGCTTACTGAAGCCATCGATCACCTGATTTCTCAAAAAGTGTTTACCCGGAACGAAGACAGTTATCTGCATAAAATAATGGCAGCAATGATCCGGAAATCATTTGAAAATGATATTGAACTAAGTGACTTTCTGATCATCCAGGATTTTAATATGCCGGAGTTTTTTCTTTTTTGCGTGGCTAATTGGAATCAACGGCTGGCTAACCTTGACGGACTTTACGAACAAAAGGAAATGCTTTTGGACGAAAAAAGCCATTTGTATGATTTATCTATTTCAGCCGGGCTAAAAAATCCACTGGTGAAACATCGTTTATACATCGAACTGAATACCTTTTTAACGGAAAAATATGCCATTGTTAAAGAAAGGGTAAAACTGAGCAGGCAATGGAATAATCAAACCGATACCAGATTACCGGCAAGGCGTTTTTTAATCAACCTCTCAGTTGCCCAGCTTGGGTTATTTATACGTATGCAAATAGAAAGGGGCTTCTTGGCAAAAGAGCATGTCGGCGAACTATTTGCATTTTATGCAAGGCATTTCTATACCCCAAACACCGAATTTATGTCTGCTGAAAGCTTACAGAAAAAGTCCACAGTGATAGAACATGCCACAGCCAAAAAATTAAAATCGCACTTGATTAGTATGCTGAACTGGCTGAATACGAACTACAATCTCTCCAATTATAACTAAACTTCCAGGGTCCGTTTCTGAAATTCATGCAAAAGTCCTTCCACTTTAAGCATCCCCAGCATATCTGCATACCAGGTATAGGTGAAGTCCCGGTGTGCTTTCAACTTGGCAAGATTTACACTCATCAGATCGCCCAGGTTGGTCAAACCTAATTTACTCGCCTGCTCCGCAAACTCGCGCGCCATCCCGAGTTTCAAAAATGAAAATTTAAGTTTCGCATTCTCTGCCATGGCAAAATACTGTGTCAGTGTTGGATAGATCAAATTTGCAGCTTTTGCGGCACAATTGAAAATGAATGTTAAATAAGAAAATCCCCGGTTAAAACTCCCCTTGAAAATTTTTTACGAGTTTTTTTAACACATCAATTTTCACCTTCCTTAATTTTATTTCCCTCTTTTTAAATGATATAAATGCCTGTTGCTTAACAGGTTACTATTTATCCATAGTCCTCTTTTATGTGATAATATTCAAGGGGGTGAAAGGATCCTTTCACCCCCTTTCACTGTTTTCGCGTGGCCTCAATTCCGTGCTTTGATCCCATGAAGCTGACGGAAATATCTCATGTAATGCTCATTGCAATCAATGGCGGAGTAGCCAAAGCGGTTGGTGTTAACAGCGCGATTGCGCCCCATATCACCAAAGCTGAAGCTTACCGCATCTACGGTCGAAGCAATATAGACCGCTGGTTAGCAGAACGACTGATTTCTCCATTTGCTCCAACTGGAAAAAGTTCCAAAAAACTTCTTGACAGAAATGTGCTGGACCGGGTAGCCGGTACCAGCAACAGAATTACCTACCTGCCCGTGGCAGATAGAAAGCTGTAAGCGCTTCGCTTATAACGGTCTTTGACGTATTGGGACAAAGCATTATCCGGCAAAGAAAGCCGGAAATTTTGCGAAGGTGAGATTGAAAGTATATCATAACCGAAAACGCATTGGCAGGCGAGAGCCCGGCGAGTAGATCCGACGTGAGTAGTCCCGAATTATATACCGACAGAAATGAATTATCGGGGTCGTTACCCGCTGCCGGTACATGGAAATCAATCCTTTTCAACTTAAAATTATCGCGCAGGCCGCTGCTGAGTTAGGGGCAATCTCCGCATTGATCAGAACAGGTAAGGTGAAACCATACCTCAATAAAAGTGAAGCTTTCAAGGCGTTTGGTCGCGCTAAAGTGGAAAGTTGGGTCAGAGAAGGTTTGATCTCTGTCAGAAAAGATGGTGACTATTCTGCAGCCTGGCGAATAGACCGGTTTGAAATAGAGCTGCTTGCAAAATCTATAATCATTTCTAACCTAACCTGATTCCGGGCTTCTACCAGTATTAACCACTAAACTTCCTAAATATGTCAGTATTACTTACAGCAAAAGAGCTGAAAGATCAGGCATCGCTTGTCGATTTTTTGGCGCGCCTTGGCCATCAGCCTGTTAAAAAACATGGCAAAGAAAAAATGTATATCAGCATCCTTCGTGAAAATGACACTAAACCCTCGTTCAGCGTTAATGATGATCTGGGAGTCTGGTTTGACCATGGCACCCGCAAAGGCGGGAACATTGTTGACCTAGGCCTGGCACTTTGGGGCCATTTATCTTTTGGCGAGGTTATTGAAAAGATACAGAATGTTTGCCATATCTCCTTAATTGAGAAAAAACCATCAAGGCCCCGCATATCTGTAAAAATACCAAACTACATTGTAATCGAAACAAAGGAGATCGGTACGCATCCGGCCATTACAGCATACCTTAAGGGGCGGCAAATTTTTGACCAGGCGAAGGATACGCTCCATGAAATCTACTACTTTGTGCAGGATCAAAAAGGTCAGCGCAAACACTTTTACGCAGCAGGATGGAAAAACGAAAAAAACGCATGGGAAGTTCGGAACAAATACTTCAAAGGCTGCCTGGGCAATAAAGCGATAAGCTTTATACAAGGGCATCCCAAAAAAGCGGTAGTGTTTGAAGGATTTATCAACTATCTCAGCTGGAGAGCGGAAAATGTCACCGCAGAACATAGTGTTATCGTTTTGAACACAATTGCTTTACTGGCGGAAGGAATTGAAAAGGCTAAAACATTTTCATTATTGGATATTTATTTTGACAGGGATCCATCAGGTTTAGCAGCTTCAAAAGAGTTTATCTCAGCCCTCCCCTATGCCAGTGATCGATCAGAAGCTTTTGACGGATTTAACGACTATAATGATAAACTGGTTGCCGCCGCTAAAGTTCCGGCACCGAAAACAACCGAAGTGATTGTTCCCCACTCGGGAGTTTTACATCGCCGTTAGGTTGCTAAATCCAGATTTGGATATCCGGGAAAATCTTTGATTTTCCTACGGCAAGATGTCTTTTTGTCGGACAAAAAGAATCTTGCCCTCCGGGGGATTAAAAACTCGCAACTCGTTTTTTTATGGAGGTACAGAATGGCAAAAGGCAGACCTCAAATGGAAACCGGAAAACGGTCCAAGAAAATCGATGTCAGGTTTACGGAGGATGAATATCAGCTTATTTTATCCCTGGAAATTACATTAGGTATCAGCAAAACAGAATTGCTCAGACAGCGTGTTTTAAGCAATGGAACAACCACGGTCATCAATGCAAGGGAGTTGATTAGAAGCCTTGATGACATCTTTGCGGAAATGGGACGCGTCGGAAACAATATCAACCAGCTCGCCAAACATGCCAATACTTTGAAACTACAAGGCGCTTTATCGCCCATCGTTGCGGAACATTTTAATTCATTGTTTCAAAAATATCTTCAGGTTCAACAGCAACTGGATACCAGCCTGCGAAAAGTGATCAGGTTAGCCGGAAAATCCTAACCATTGGAGGTTATAGATATACAGATCCTTCGTTACACATTTCCACAGCTATAGAGTTAACAAGTTATTGTGGTTTACAGTTATATGGTTCTTTTGATATGCTGATACCGGGTCACATCTTTAGCCCGATACCCTGTTAAACAGTTATACTGATCCATTGATATTTCGCTATAAAGTAATACTGATACATGGAAATACGGTTCCTCAAGTAGATAGCTACAAAGTTCCTTTGATAGCGATTTCTACAGCTACCCGGAAACAGCGGAATATACCTACCCGGCCCTAAAGTTACACAGTTAGCTATGATCGTAAAAATACTCTCGTCATCCGCGAAGTTTAGCGGGGTTGTATATAACACCAATAAGATTGATCGGAACAAAGGCGATCTCATGAAAGTGGCAAACTTTGGCGCTTTGCAAGGACTTGGCCGTTTGAGGCCCCAGGATTATATCAATTACTTACAGATGCTGGCCACTCAAAACAAGCGTATTAAAAAGCCGCAGTTTCATGCCGCGTTATCGGCAAAAGGAAAAAGTTACTCTGGCAAAGAGCTGACCGAAATCGCAGTTGCCTGGCTTGAGAAAATGGGTTATGGAGCGCAACCCTACCTGATCATTTACCACCGTGATACTGATAATAATCATGTTCATGCCGTATCCGTAAGGGTCGATAAAAACGGGAAGAAAATTAATAGCGCCTATGAAAAGCTCCGGGCCATAGGTAACCTCCGCGATGTATTGGGTATTGACAGGGCGCTCACCTACAGCTTTAGCACCCGTGCGCAATTCTTTATGGTTATGGAAAACCTCGGTTTACCAGGCAAAGAGGTGAGTGAAAAAATAATCCGTGAAAAGATTAGTAAATACAAAAAGCCAGTGGAAAGGATCAGGGATTTGCGCGGCCTGTTTCAGCAGATAAAACAACGGCCGGATTTTAGACAAATCTTATCGAGCCAATATCAAATTGAACTGATCTTCCATTCGTCCGAAGGGAAACCGGTTTATGGTTATTCTATTATTGATCACGCTGGTAAACTGGTTTTAAAAGGAAGCGAAGTATTGCAGTTAAAAGAAATTCTGGCTGAAAACACCACTCTTGTTTCCTCTGATACTCCTGAAAACCCAATAACACTTTACGATCAGGAAACGGGCTTCTTCGTTCAACATCAAAACGAAGCATATGAACCAACCATGTCTACAAACATTAAACCAATATGGATCGCGGACGATGTGGATGACCAGCAAATACATGGAATGCGCCGCAGAAGGCAAAAGAAAGCAAGAACCAACACCCGTTAAACAATAAAATCATGACCATTATTATTGGAAACCAAAAAGGAGGCGCGGGTAAAAGCACCGTGACCCTCGTGCTCGCCAACTACCTCACATCGGCAAAAAAATGCCCGGTAACTGTGATCGATATGGATTATCAGCAGTCCATTTCCCAGAAATATGAGAAGGCAAAAATACTGGAAAACAAAGAGCCTTATGAAGTTCTTTCAGCGACCCTGGAAACTTTTCCCGTACTAAAAGAGGTACTCATGAAAAACAGCAAGGATGTGGTCCTGATCGACCTCCCTGGCAAACTTGACGATGATGGTTTGCTGGCTGTTTTTAATGCTGCTGATTTATTTATCTGCCCGTTCGCTTATGATGAATTTACATTCGAGTCCACCATGCTATTCACTGTTGTACTGCGGAGGGTAAACCCAAAGATCAAAATGGTATTCATTCCTAACAGGATAAAAGCCAATGCGAAGTTTGAGATCATGCAGGAAGTTAATGCACAGCTGTGTAAGTTCGGTGTAATCACCGATGTATTGCCTGACCGGGTTGATTTTCAACGCACCAATACATTCCAAACACCAGTTTCCTTGTACCCTGTAATCATTCCCGTTTTTGAAAAAATTTATGCTGATTATTTATATGGAAAACATGAAATCGCTGGCTGACCAATTACGGCAACAGCTAACGAAACCAACCGAGAAAGAGGTTAAAAAACAGCGAAAGGCGGAGAAGAAATTTGAAGCCGCCATCCTTGACGCCATCCTGGCCTATGATACCAGTATCAATAAAAACATGGTACATGTGCGGTTTGATGAAAAAACAGCAAGGACAATGAACCAGTTTAAAATGGCTACCAGCGTGGATATTTCCAAATTCGTCGCCTTCGCGGTCAAACATCTGCTGGACACGCAACCTGAAATCAAAGCAATTATTAAAAATTTTATACAAAACAATGACTTATGAACTGGATCAAATTTATCCTATGGCTTGGCGGATTATACACCGTCTATTATTTAACTCTGATTACGTGGGATCATCTGCGTAATAGACGGGTTAACAATGACAATGACACCAATGAATTGTCCTTTGCAGAACAGGTTAACGACGTATCGCTTACACCTGAATTAACAAGCGACGACATCGCTTCTTCCCTATACGCGAGCGGCGGCGTATCGCTTAAAAACATGTTTAATCTTTGCCGCGATGAAGCGGTGGAGTATATTAAACAAGTGAGTTTTTGAAGAAAACCCTCCTAATTCTGGCTTGTTGTTTTGCCGCCTGTTCAGTTTCCGCACAGCCGGGAATTGCAGAAATGCAACAGGCACAACAGGATTTAAAATCTACTTTTTTTTCAGCTTTTGATTTATCGTTGATCGTTGCCGGACTCTTTGGCATCATCGGCGGGCTGCGTATTTACAAAAACGCGCAAATGGGTAAGGACAGATTCACTGCGGATGTCGCCGCATGGTTTTTTGCCGCCCTTTTTATGACGCTTGCGGGGGTATTTCTCCGTGCCATCTTTGGCATTTAACCGCAATCGTTACTCTTTTATTCATCCATTCTCCATTGGGTGTATCGCATAAGGCGTATATCGTGATCTGAACGCCTGTTACCATACCCGGCCATTTTCTCCAACTGGCTTTAAAAGATCTCCGCTTCTTTTTTTTTCTCCTTTTTAATGTTTAATAAAACAAAAAAACTATGGGCATCAGCCGTGCTGATCGCTCTGTCCGTGCCTGTATTCGCACAAAGTGGAGTGAACGGTTTAAACACCGCCACCTCAACGCTCAAAACCTATGTTGCACCGGTAACCAACATTACCCTCGTCATCGGTGGTATCGTCGGTATCGTTGGTGCTATCCGCGTCTATTCTAAATGGAACAGCGGAGATCAAGATATCAACAAGGAGTTGATGGGTTGGGGAGGTTCATGCGTCTTCCTCGTCGTTTCCGCATTGGTCATCAAAGCTTTCTTCGGGTTGTAAAATGGCCAGGAGATTCGCTGTTTATAAGGGGCTGCAGAAGCCCCTTATTTTCAAAGGCTTTAAAGGCAAATTCATCTATTGGGGCCTGGCCTCATTACTCATCGGGCTTGTTGCCGGCGCATTGGTCATGTCCCTGATCAATATGTGGCTCGGTGCATTTGTACTTATCGGCTGCATAGTCGGTGGTCTGCTCTACACAGCATCCAGGCAAAAAGGTGGTCTTCATGCCAAAAGCCGAAACACCAACATTTTAATCCTCAATCATTATGTCCGCAAAAAACTTGTTTAACATCCCCTATGCGGGAATTAATAAGGATGGCGATTATGATCTGCTCATTGGACTTACCGGAGAATATTCTATAGTTATCGAGATTATTAACCCGGTTACCCGTTATTCAGCCGACCCTTCAGGTTATGAAGAATACCACCACCTTTTAATTAATGTCGTCAAAGTTCTGGGCGAAGGTCACATGCTTCAAAAACATGATGTGATCAGCCGCTATGCCTTTCGGGCCAAAGAAGCAAACGAATATCTACAGCGTCACTACAATGATCATTTTGAAGGCCGGGAATGCCTCCGCGTTTCAACCTATTTGACCATTACAAAACAGGTTAAAAAAGGTGCCTTTTATACCTACGATTCAAAAGGTTTTAAAGATTTTTTACAGTCGGTAAGAAAAGTGCTTGACGTCTTACCCTCCGCAAGGGTAATGAACGAAGCAGCTATAAACCAGCTTGTCCTGCAAATGCTGAGCATGGATTTCAAGGGTGGCGGTATTAACCTGAATAATTTGTCACCTACAGAAACTGAAATCAACCTGGGTGATCGCGCCATCCGTAGTATAAGCCTGGTCAATATCGATAGTATTGATCTGCCGCCAGAGGTTTCCACGCATATCGAGTTAAACGATAAAGAAAGCATACGTGGTTTTCCTATTGATTTTTTGTCTTTCCTTTTTAAAGTTCCCGGTTGTGATGCCGTGGTGTACAACCAGGTGATTGAGATTCCCAATCAGGTGATGACGCTTCGGAAGTTGGAACAAAAGAAAAAACGCCATGCAGGAATCCCTGATCCGGCCAATCAGCTTTGCGTCGAAGATATCGACTTACTGTTAACGGATGTAGCGAGGGAGAACCAATTATTGGTAAATGCCCACTTCAATATCCTGATCTGTGCACCTAAAGAAAACCTGGACAAGGCTGCCAATTTCGTTGAAAGCTCGCTCTTTCAGTTAGGGATTATCCCTAGCAAAAATGCTTATAACCAATTGGAACTTTTTCGTACAGCGTTACCCGGGAATGGTGGCGAGCTTAAAATCTATGATTGGTTCTTAACTACCTGTGACGCGGCCATGTGTTTCTTTTTTAAAGAGTCGCTGCCCAAAGACGAGTCGTCAGATTTTCTTATCCGATTTACTGACCGCCAGGGCGTACCAGTAGCTATTGATACTGAGGACTTGCCAATGCGTACAGGACGCATTAATAACAGATCCAAGTTCGTTTTAGGCCCAAGCGGTGCGGGCAAATCTTTTTTTATGTCGAGCCTGATAGAGCAGTTTATGCTTTATAACATGGATGTGGTGGTCGTGGATACAGGGCATTCGTACTCCGGTTTGTGCGCATATTTTAAAGGCAAATATATTACCTATACTGATACCGCGCCAATTACCATGAATCCGTTTAAAATAACGGAAAGTGAGTATAATATCGAAAAGAAAGATTTCCTGTGCACGTTGATCGGCGTTGCCTGGAAAGGTGCTGACGGGATCCTTTCCCCGGTTGAGCGTGATGTAATTTCCAACGTCATCTCAGCTTATTACACGACAAATTTCCCGATAAACGGCGACTTGAGATTTGACACCTTCTACGATTTTGCCATTCAAAAAATCCCGGAAATTAAACTGGAGGAAAGGATCGTTTTTGATTTCGACGAGTTTCGCTACGTCCTGAAGAAGTTTTACAAAGGCGGTGAATTCGCCACTATGCTCAATAAAGAAACGGACAAAAGTCTCTTCACCGAGCGCTTCATTGTCTACGAAATTGACGCAATCAAGGAGCATAAAATTTTATTTCCACTCGTTACGCTCACGATAATGGACGTATTCATCCAAAAGATGCGGTACCGTTCTGATCGCAGAAAAACACTAATTGTTGAAGAAGCGTGGAAGGCGATTGCCAGCCCGCTGATGGCTGGATATTTACTTTACCTGTATAAAACCGTTCGCAAGTTTTGGGGTGAAGCCATTGTCGTTACCCAGGAACTTGGTGATATCATTGGCAATAGCATTGTAAAAGATAGTATCATCAATAACTCGGATACCATCTGCCTATTAGATCAGACCAAGTTTCGTGACAATTATAATGAAATAGCCGCATTGCTGGCTATCAGCGAAACGGAGCGCCGGAAGATCTTTACCATTAATCAACTGGATAATGCTGAAAATCGCGGGCGCTTCAAAGAAGTGTATATACGTCGTGGTGCTATCGGTGAAGTATATGGTGTTGAAGTTTCCTTGCACCAATATTTGACCTATACTACAGAAAAACCTGAAAAATCAGCCGTGGAAAAATACATCGACAAGTTTGGCAGCTATTCCGAAGGGCTTGACGCATTTGTAACCGATTTTCAAACAAGCGGTAAATCCTTGTCCGCATTTATTACCCATGTAAATCAATCTTAATATGAAAAAGTTAATTATCACCATGCTTGGCTGTTTACTTTTTGTCGCAGCCTGGGCTCAGGAAATTGTTGTTGATCCTGCTGTTTCCGGTGCCATTGCCGTCAGCACATCTACAATTAACGGACAACTAAATACAACCAATAATAAACTCGACCTCATCCAGAAAGGCCAGCTTGCTGTGACTGGACAGCTGGTCATCGTCAACAGTATGCAGAACAAAATTTATCAGGGTCTTAGCCAGGTAGCATCCGTGATCAATAACCTAAGCACGATCAAAGAGATAGCGGAATGCGGTTCGGATATCGTTTCGGATGTTGAAAGCTCAATTAAGCTGGCACAATCAGACCCCGTGTTATTGCTCTTTGCAGAACAGGGTACACGTGATTTTCAAACGCGTGCGGCAACGTTAGCCGCAGATGTAAGCGCCTTTGTCCTGAAAGGAGGCGCTAATAATTTAATGGATTCCGGCGAACGTGGTAAACTCCTTAATCATATCGCTACGGAAATGCGCATCCTTCGCGGCATTGCCTATGGTATGAACCGCGCCATGTACTGGGCCAAAATAGATGGCATCTTTCGCTCTCTCAATCCATGGGCAGAGTGGCAGAACGAAGACGTTCGGATAGCCAATGATGTATTAACCAATGCTAAATACCTGAAGCGATGAAAACTTTATTTATCCTCACCGCATTTCTCGCGCTATACATTACTGCTTCTGCCCAGCAAAAAACACTGGACATCGTTGGCATTCATCAGTTAGTTTCTGAATCGCAATCCGAAAACAAATTGCAAGTGAAGGCCAGGAACGAGCAGGCTACGGTTAACGCCAATGAGCAGGCTAACCTTACCCTACTATCAAAGTTAAAAGGAAGATACCGGGAATTGCAACAACGCTATAATACATTAGGAACGGCCATCAACCTCGCAGATATCGGAATCTATGCCAGCTCAATGGTTAGCCGTATTGTTAGTAACCAGACGCAAATCATTCTATTGGTGCAAAAGAACCCGGCTTTACTGGCTATCGGGTACCAGGCTGAAATACAATTTGCGTTGCAAGCAAAAGATCTGCTCGGATACGTCACCGGGTTAACCTTATCATTGGCTGATGTCAACCAAATGAAGGCTTCAGACCGAAAAATGCTTTTCGATTACGTGATTTCGGAATTGAGCAACATTCAAAACTTATCAGGCAATATGCTGAGCATGATGCAATACTCCAGCCTATCCTCATTGCTGAAAGCCGCCAATCCATTTCAAAACTTTATCGACGCGGATATGGACATTGGTAAAGACATTATTCAAAACGCAAAATACCTCAAATGAAAAGGTGGCTATTTTGCCTGCTACTTTACAACGGAATCGTGCAGGCACAGCAATATGTGGTCGATCCCTGGCACTTTGCTGCTGTAACAGAAAATGCTGCTGTCAGAGGCAGCGCCGAAGCCACTCATGATCAGTATTTAGGCAAAATCAATAATAATATTACTGATCTCAACACCAACATAGGTTCAGTGGTCTTAGCCCAAACCATCATTTATCAGTCTTTATCCAACGTAAACTCTGCATTAAAAGACGGGCTTGCCGTAAAAAACATGGCCGTCATCATTGCTGATATTACCAGTTATGTTCAACAGGCATTGTCACTTGCTAAATCTGATCCTGCGTTGTTGTTTGTCGCGAGCAGCATCACTTCCCAAATGCGGGCGCGCGCGACGTTACTGTTAACTGATGTTTCAGGCTACATTCTCAAAGATGGTGATAACGTCCTCGCAAACTATAATGCAAGGGACGAGCTGCTGCGCAAAGTAACGCAGCAACTTCAAATTATCGACGGGCTTGCATATGGTGCCTGGCGCGCCATGTACTGGGCAAAAGAACGGGGAATAATTAGTTCCCTCAATCCATTTTCAGGCTACATCAATCAGGATAAATCCATCGTCTCACAGATCATTCAAAACGCCAAATATTTAAAACAATGAAAAGTATAATCTTGTTGCCGCTGCTCATTTTGCAATGGGCCTGCGGATGCTATGCACAATCGGTTGTGCAAGATCAGAGTATAAGGTACCAGCAGGAACGAATGGTTTACCTGCAATGGGATCAAAACAAATTTACCCCCAAAGCTGGGTTTCTTAGTCTGAACCCATATTACTGGCTTACATGGGGGCTTTTTTATCCCAATTATCACAAAACAGACCTCCGGCCTCTAAGTGCTTCAGGGCCTCAAACACAACGCCTCGCTTTGGTTGGGGCCTTAAATTCCACTGATAATAAATATAAACTGCAATCAGACACCGTAAGAAATACGGCCTTATCGGAGGTAGCAAACCAATCCGGACTATTAAGTGATGCAGATCCGTTATGGCTGCTTTATTACAAAGGCCAACTTTCGCCTGTGCTCAATAACTCCCCGACCACTATTCTTGCCGGGCTTTCCCCGCAAGTATCCACTAAGCTTGTTTCTGAAGGTCTTTATAGCTGGTACAAAAATGAACTGGATATGCTTAAACAGCGTATTGAAGCGGCTCATTCGACGGACATGGATCGTGGTGCGCGTATTCTTGCTTACCACAGATATCTCCAGGAGTATCGACGGCTTTCCGGCGTGTGGGCGATCAGAACATCTTCCGCGCAATCAACTATTACCATGACTGCTCAACAGCAACGATTAAAAACCAATCAAGTTGATGCGCCTGACTGGACACCACATGCTGATATCGACATCGCCAACAAAATTTTACAACATGTGCAATGAAAAAACTACTTACATTATGCACACTGCTCTGCCTGATGGCACCAGCAGTGTTTGCGCAGACTACAAACACGGACAATACTAAAACACTGGAATTCTTACAGGGTGACGGTGTTTACGAGAATGGTGTAATGGTTTTTCTCAAAGGTCTTAAAGATTCAGTCTGGACCCATTTCGATTTATTTATTACAGATGCAAAAGCACTTTCTGCAATTTTTATGATCATCTTTTTTGCCATCAAAAGCTATGAAATGATGGTTGGTGATAAACAACTGGAGATTATGCCGCTCATGCGCCCATTTGGTTTGGCGATGGTCATACTTTGGTGGGGAACATTTGTTAAAGTAATTGCATTCCCGACAGATATTGTGGCTAATCAAACAGAACAGATGTTTAATAGCGAACAAACTACGGTGGACAATCTACGTCTTAACAGATCCAAACTAATGCTTGCAGTGGCTAATTCACTTTATACTTATCAAGCCCAAACGCAGGTAGCAGAAAAAGAAAGTGATACATGGTATGGTCAAGCCTGGGATTCCGTAACAAGTACCGTAAAACAGGGTATTAGTAGCGTAGTTTCGCCTTTACTTGAATTGAAGAACCGGTTGGAGGTCGGCATGCAATTGTTGTTTACCCAAATAATTGAGCTCATGGGCATCTGGATTTTGCGGGTAGCAGTTTACGTGATCTTTATGATACAGATTATTTATTCGACCATTTTGATCATTCTTGGTCCATTCGCAGTCGCAGTTAGTATTCTGCCTGCATTTCGGGATAGCTTTAGCACCTGGATTGCGCGATTTGTTTCCGTAAACCTTTATAACGGTATTGCTTATCTGATCATGTATCTAACGGGATTAATGCAAGAATACGCACTCACATCTGAAATTAGCAAATACAAAGAACTCGTTGGCAAAGACGGCCTGAACGCAGATCTTGCAAAGATGGCCTGGTTTGCAGGTAATGGCGTATTGTCTTTTGGAACGGTCATTATTGTATTTCTTATTGGTGCAATATGCATGTTTACCGTACCAAGCATCTCCACCTGGATCATATCTACATCTGGAATCAGTTCCGCCACTTCGACTTTCGGCAGAAGCGCCGGAACTGTTTTAGGAGTAGCGCGCCGCGCGTCCGGAAGCTTTATATAATCGTCTCATCGTTTACCCAAAGGCCGCTTCAAAAAGAGCGGCCTTTTTTATTTCCACAAATCATGATTATAAAAAACATCGAAGCCAAGATCAGGCTTGCGACGGTCATCGCTATAGGGAGCCTTGTAACCTCACTTTTGATCGTTGGAATGAACTGTCTCTATGCTTATAAGCTTGTCTCTAATGCACAAAAGAGCATTTATCTGCTGGATAACAACGTGCCGATCCTTGCCCGTCAAACCGATATGCAAATGAACCGGCCGGCTGAATACCGCGCACATATTGATCTATTTCACTCTCTGTTTTTTTCACTTACGCCGGATGATAATTACATGGAATATCAAATGAAAAAGGCCATGTACCTGGTGGATGAATCAGGAATGCAGCAATACAATAACCTCAAAGAGAACGGTTTCTTTAATTCGATCTTGTCATCAAGTTCTGTACTTACCCTTCAAACCGACTCCATTGTGCTGGACATGCCCAAAAAGTATTTCCGGTACTATGGCAAGCTGAAAATAGACCGGCGCAGTTCAACCGTGATTCGCTCCCTGGTCACGGAGGGCAACCTGAAAGATATCCCTCGTAGTGACAACAACCCACACGGCGCGCTGATCACGAATTGGAAAACACTCGAAAATAAAGACTTACAAGATGTGGAGAAAAATACATTCTAACCGCGATCCAAGGGATACGCTGTATTCAGAAATACACAAAGAGTTCGGCACTTATTTTTCCATCGCAGGTAATTTCTCAAAACGCTTACTGAATGCTCATCCCAAAATAATCCTGGGATTAATGATTGCGCTGATGCTGGCATCTGCCGGGCTGTCTTTTACAGTTTTTCGCCACCCGGAACCAAAAGTTACGCACGTGGAAAAACCGGTAAATCCTGTTGGAGATGGGTTTTCCAAAATCCTGCAAACAGCAGCTAAGATTAAAGAAGGCCTGCGGCTCAAAAAACTCATCGACAGTCTGAGCACCCGAAAACAGCTATCATCAGCCGATAGTGCATTGCTTGAAAATGCGCTTGACAGCCTGCAACAAATTCAACATTAAAATCATGAAAATCAATTTTAAACAACCCAAATACATCCTTCCTTTGGTGTTGCTGCCGTTCTTCTGCCTGTTTTTTTATGCTTGGCATAGCAGCTTCGATAAACCCAAACAGGAAATTACTCCGAAAGTGGGCCTAAACCCAAGCGTTGGAAACGTATCGAATGATGTTCGTAAACGGCAGCTTGCCGATAAACTGGATGCCTTCAGAAATACCTACAAAGAGGCTGATGGCAATTCCGCAGTGGGCGTCATACCAAAGGAATCAACCAGTAATCCGGCTTACCATAATGATTACTCTGAGCAGCAGAAAAAGATGCTGGATTCCATCGCAGCGAAGGCCAAATTGCATGAATTGGAAAGTGCCGACCTTAACCGGCAAAAACAGTTTGCAAAGATCATAAACGCAAAAGTACCTCCCGGCGAAAGAAGCGCTCCGTCAACAGGGCAGCATGAAAAAGATCCAATGGACATCTTTAAACAGCAGATGGCTTTGATGGATAGTATTAATAAAGCCAATGACCCGGCCTTCAAAGCTGAAAAGCAAAAGCGGGATGCCGCGGAAAAAATCGCTAAAGAGAAAGCTTCGCAAATTAAGTTTACCGTAGTCCGGGCCGGGCAGCCTTCGGCTGTTTTTAATACGGTTTTACCGGAAAAGCCACAGGATTTCATCAGTGCTGTAATTGATGAAAGTATTACTGGTTATGCAGGATCACGCTTGCGGCTGAAACTTTTGGAGGATATCAAAGCCGGGGACATCGTGATAGAAAAAGGCACCTATCTGTTTGCACAGATCAGCGGCTTTTCCGAGCAGCGGGTAACCTTATCCATCACTTCAATACTTTACGACAGTAAAATACTGCCTGTAAAATTGGAGGTGTATGACTTGGATGGCATGCCGGGCCTATATGTTCCGGCTTCATCATTTCGCGAGTTCACCAAGGATTTGGGCAGCAATACAGTGCAAGGTGTAACTATTGATGGCAGCTCTAACGGCAGCCAGATTCTGATGAGCACAGTAGATAAAGTATTCCAGTCAACTTCCTCCGCTATTGCCGACCTCATCAGGAAAAATAAAGCCAAGCTCAAATACAATTCTTACATCTATCTCATCGATTCCGATGCATTACAAAACGCTCAAAAAAAATATTAATATGAAAAAGTTACTGCTATACCTGTTCCTTCTATTTGCTGTCTTTGCGCATGCTCAGGAAAAACTGCCGGTTGTTTATTTACCGGAAAATTTAACTATCCATTTTATCTCACCTGAACCTGTCCAGTACGTGGATATATCAGATAAAAATCTTATAGGTGATTTACCCCTTAAGAATGTATTGCGCATTAAGCTGAAAGACTCTCTTAAAACGTTCACCGGTTCAGTCATTACCATCGCCGGAGAAAAATACATTGCACAGTATCAATTATTGCCTGGCTATCCCGGCGTTCCGACAGAAATAAATATCAACCCAGCAGATACCCGCCCTTTGGATATCTCCGGAATCGGGCTTTCGCAAAATCAGCTTAAACTCCTTTGTTTGAAACTCTACACTGATGGAGCTAATAAGAAACTCGATAAGGTGAAAGCTTTTGGCCTCAAAGCACAGGTCAATCACATAGCCACTTTAAGCGACTATATCTTTTTGGACGTAACCTTTAAAAACAAAACCAACCTTAAATATGATATTGAGGATTTACGGTTCAAGATCGACGATAAAAAGGTCACTAAAGCCACGAATGTGCAATCCGTAGAAGTCAACCCAGTTTTTGTTCTCTCCGGCGTGCCCTCATTTTCTAAATATTACCGCAACGTTTTTGTATTCAAAAAGATGTCTTTTCCGGGTAACAAAGTACTGCGCGCAGAACTCAGCGAAAAGCAAATTTCCGGGCGGGTAATAACGCTTTCCATTAACTACAAAGATTTACTTGGGGCTGATTCGATTGACTTTTAAAGCAATGGTTTATGGAAGAAACCCGAGAGCAGCAAAAGTTGCATGGGTTCATGCAAGCTGCTATTTACTTATCTGTCCTGCTTGAAGTCGTCATCTTCGTTTACCGCAAAGCCCCTTTTTGGGGCTTTTTTTTTACCCCGTTAGATAAGATCGCTCATATCGCCATTTATGATAGCCTGATTTACAGTAAGCTCACGACGATGACGCTCATGTGCCTGGTTAGTATCGGTACGTTGGCAAAAAAAGAAAAAGACCTCAACCCTAAAAAGCATATTGTTTACCCGTTAAGTCTCGGTCTTTTCCTGTTTTTCGGCAGCATTATTTTACAAGGGCGTGCTTCAGCTTTGGCTTTTGCCTATACATCTTGGTTTAACCTGGCCTATATCATTTCTTCATTCATCGGTGCTTTGATGACCAGTTTGGCTATGGATAATATTTCCAAGTTAATCAGATCCGGCCTTGGTAAGGATAAGTGGAATACGGAAGCAGAAAGTTTTATGCAGCCGTTGAAAAAAGTAGAGACGCCTTATTCGGTCAATATTCCTATGCTTTTCTATTTCAATAAAAAGGTAAGACGAGGCTGGCTGAATATTCCGGTACTGAGAGCGTCGATGGTAATCGGAGTTCCAGGTAGTGGGAAGAGTTTTAGCATTGTAAATCCCTTTATCCGCCAACTGATTGGTGAAAAGGAGTTTGCGGTATGCCTATATGATTTCAAGTTTCCTGACTTGGGCCATATTGCTTACTACCATTACGTGCTGGCTAAAAGCAAGGGCAAACTTAAAGATTTCACATTCCATGTACTGAATCTTAATGAGATCGAAAAGAGTAGGCGCATCAATCCTTGGCGTGCAGATTATATCCGCTCACTGGCAGATGCAGCGGAAACTGCGGAGGGCTTGGTCGAAGCTTTAAAAAAAGGTGACCGCTCTGGCGGCAGCGATCAGTTCTTTACGCAGTCCGCCATTAATTTTCTGGCATCCTGTATTTATTTTCTAAGCAAATACAACAGCGGGAGATATTGCAGCCTTCCACATGTGCTTGCGCTACTGAATCGCTCATACGAAGAAATATTTACCGCTCTGATCTCCGAACCGGAACTCAAATCCTTGCTGTCACCATTTATGACAGCTTATGAGGCAAAGGCGTTTGACCAGTTGGAGGGACAGGTTGGTACACTCAAAATATTTATCAGCAGACTTGCGACGAAGGAAACTTTTTGGGTGTTTAGTGGTGATGATTTTGAACTGAAAATATCTTCAAAGGAAAAGCCCGGCATACTGGTACTGGCAAATGACCCGAGTACGCAAAACATCAATTCGGCCTGCTATTCTATCGTTATTAACCGTCTTACCAAACTGATCAATAATAAAGGTAATCTTCCTTCTGCGCTGATCGTGGATGAAGTGCCTACTTTATTCGTTCATAAAATAGAAAACCTGATTGCGACCGCCCGTAGTAATAAAGTTGCAGTGCTTTTGGGTTTACAAGAACTGCCCCAGTTCAACCAGCAATATGGTAAAGACACAGCAGCAACCATCACTGCGGTGATCGGCAATGTTTTATCCGGCTCTGTAAGAAATAAGGAAACATTGGAGTGGCTGGAACGCTTATTCGGCAAGTCCAAACAACTTGGCGAAGGCCTTTCCATTGATCGCAACAAAACTTCCACTTCCCTGAATGAAAAGTTAGAGGTGCTGATACCCGCCGGCAAAATCGCTTCACTTAATGCAGGAGAAATGGTCGGCGTACTGGCAACTGATACCCAGGAAATTTATACTGGCCAGTTTGAAACATCTGCAGTTAATTGCCGGGTAGCACTCGATTTAAAAGAAATCGCTAAAGAGGAAAAAGCTTATCGGCCACTGCCCACCTTTTACAATTTCGGAAATAAAAGAGACGAAATACTGCGTCAAAACTTTTCCCGGATCAGCCTGGAAATACAGCAAATGGTTAGCCAGTTCCGCCCATCCTCCGCACAATAAAATCATTAACCCATAAAATTATGAATAATGAAAGCTTAAACGGTACGCTCGTTCTCGTGCGGCCGGATTTAACTATTGATCCCAACGTTGGACAAGGAAAAGTTGCGATCGTGAATTATGAAAGCCAGCAATCCAATCAGTTGTACGTGGCCTTTAATAATGGCAAAGAGGCCATATATCCCACTGAGGCTGTTCTGAAACTAAAGGACAAGAAAACCATACTTGCAGATCTGATGGCCAACGGCACCGGTATGCAGCTTGATGACTTTAAGGATTTATATAAGATCAGCTTGCTGCTGGACAGGGGAACTAATCTTGCTCACTGGCAGGCGCTCGAAATTGCCGGGCAAAATCCCGCACTATGGGATAAAGCATTACAACCTGCAAAAGCGATAGAAAAACAAGCGCTCGAAAAAACTTACACCCGATGAAAACGATCATCGTATTAAGTATCGTTTGCCTGCCACTAAGGTCGCTGAATGTTACCTCACCCTTTGGGTACCGTATCCATCCGCTTACCGGGAAGGTAGAATACCACAACGGCGTAGACCTGAGCGCGAACTACGATACGGTTTATGCGGTGCTGCATGGCATTGTGCGGTCAATAGGCTACGACTCTTCGCTCGGGATCGCCGTTAACCTCCAACATGGCGAGATCACAACCATTTACGGCCATTTAATCAAACCGCTCGTCAACGTCCGGGATACGGTAAACGCCGGGCAGCCGATAGCCATTAGCGGCGCATCAGGTCATGTGACCGCAGCACATCTGCACTTCAGCGTCCGGTATCAAAAGCGGTACCTCAATCCATTGAATTTTTTATACCAAATACTAAAAACTACACATCATGAGCAAAAATTTTAAACCGCTGCATGAGCAAATTGCTAATAAGCTCATCGCAGAATTAAAGGAAGGCACATCGCCATTTCAAAAACCATGGAACGACTCGGATGCTCCGGCATTCACCATTCCGGTAAACCCAACTACCAATAAGAACTACCGTGGTATGAATGCCCTTTGGCTTTCCATGCAGGGTTATCAGGACCCGCGCTGGATGACATTAAAACAAGCGGACTACGCAGGGTACACAGTTGAAAAGGGCGCCAAGGCAACGTTGATCAACTTCGTCAAAACCTCCAACATGGAAGCCATGCGGGATGTGAACGGCGATAAAATTAAAGACGAAAATGGTCAAACCCAGACACGCGTGACCGCTTTAGATAAGCCAATTATCACCAATGCCTGGGTGTTCAATGCGGAACAAATCAAAGGGTTGCCGCCATTGGACGAATACCTTGCACAAAACCGTTCTGAGCAGAAATGGACGCCTATTGAAAAAGCTGAAAGCTTACTGATAGCGAGCGGAGCCAAGATTAACCACGGCGGGAATGAGGCCTATTACAACAAGACCAAAGATGCCATTCAGCTGCCGCTTAAAGAACAGTTCGATAACGAAACAAAATACTATGCTGTTGCCCTCCACGAACTGGGACATTGGACAGGCCATGAAAGTCGCCTGAACAGACCAATGGAAGGCCGGTTTGGCTCGGAACAATATGCCCGCGAAGAATTACGCGCGGAGATAGCCTCCCTAATGATTGGCAGCGAGTTAAAGATCGGCCATAATTTCGGACAGCACGCAGCTTACGTTAACAGTTGGGTGAAAATTTTAAAGGATGAGCCATTTGAACTGTTCCGTGCCTCTGCCGATGCACAAAAGATCTATGACTTTGTGCTTGATCTCGGTGAAAAACGCGATCTGAAACAAGACAATACTGCTGGGCATGAAAATAAAGCTCCGGAAAAAAGTAGCGAAGGTAATTCACTGGCTAAAGGCGATGAGATCGCTTATAACAACAACGTTTACAAAGTGCTTGACCTGAAAGGTAAAACCTACAAAATGGAGGATATGGAAGGCAATAAGTTTAACCTGAAACAAAGTGATGGCCTTTTCAAGTCGCTTGTAGGCGCAAAAAACAATCCTGCTGAGCAACAATTAGTAGCTGCGGAAGTAGGTGAAGAAATAACCGTAACACGTAACAAAATTGGCCGATAAGATGGATGTCATACACTATAATGAAAAGATGCTTCCAATGCAGGATTTGGAAACCATCGGTCTTGCATCAGGCGGCCAGTTGCTGCTTAATGTAGACGATTTAAAAGCTTTACTATCAGGCCGGCGAACAGGATTAATGCAACTGCAGAACCTTGAAGCAGAAAATATCAAAATCAAATCAATGGACGCCAAGGTTTCTTTGAAGCCGGATGCCGATGGTAAGATAAATCTGATGATACACCCGGTTTATAAAAAGCCCGCCACGCCATCTTTCCTGGATGATAATGAGGCAGAAAAGCTCGAAAAAGGCGAAGTTGCTAATTATTTCAAAACTACCACTGATGATAAAGGAAATAAAAAAGAGCTGTTAGTGGAGTACGACGCGGAGACCCGCGAGTTTATCATTTCGGATACAGAAAAAATCCTGGCGCCCGATATGGTTAACCTACAGTTTTTGACAGCTGCACAAAAGGAAAACTACCGGAAAGGTAAAGAGGTTACTTTGCCGGATAAAACCACCTTCGGTTTTTCAGCGACCGATACACATGGGATCCGGGCAAATAAGTTAGCTCTGGTTGCTTCGATACTGATCGATGGCGGTTTGACCTATGTGGTTTATAAAGGGCTAAATATGCTGTTCAATCAAAAACGAAACGAAGTTGATGCTGCTAAGTTAAGTCCGGGCTATTACCATGCTGTTCAGGATGCGACCGAAAGTCAAAACCCTCGCGTGGCCAACCAGATGAACCGGACGTATACCCGTGGTGGTTCACGCTGATGAATGATTATTTGACCAGACTCGGGGTTCCTCCAAAAATCCAGCAATTTTTTGCTGTGGGGGAACCCATTTTTGATTTCGGCCATGAAACCGAATATTTCAGTGACACCATTCATCGCTTACCCGCAACCAGCAATTTATGGATGGCAGGGAATCAGTTTGCCAGGCAGGTTATCATTACTTTCTCGGCAATGGAAGCGATAGCGTTTTTAACACTGAATCAATTCACCTACCAAAACTTTAATGACTTGCTGTTTATTGCAACAGGTACAAGGATAAGCAAGGGCCAGTTGAATTGGATTCGCCTGAACTTAATAGGCCGTGAGTTTACAATGGCTTTTGGTAATGACTTGATCGGTAGAATAACTGACATCAAAGTTGCTACCGCTATCAGGAACAAAGCGGTAAAGCTGATATTTCAAGAGTGCAATGTTATTGCCTGGCTGAAAGAAAAAAAGTCAGTTTTTGAAGAAGATACGTTAAGCCTGCACGCCTTTGAAGCCACGTTTGGCATCCGGACAATGATCAGAACCTGTAAACCCCTCCATCAATTAACTTTTTTAGACGAATTAAAATATGAATCATCAAGACGATATCATGCTTAAACCTTCTGTAATTTTTTCATTTATAAAGGTATTGCCATTGATCGCTTTGGCATTGACGTTTCTTTTTTTAGCCTGGAAGCTTTCGCCGTATTTCATTGTTTTCGGAATAGCCGTTACCGGCTTCGCCTGGTATCGCATACTATTTCTCAGAAATTGCGAATACCTGATCGGTAAAGAATATATCAAGATAAGCAGGGGAATATTTTTCAAGCGGATCGATCAGGTAGAAATGTACAGGGTGAAGGATTACATTGTAACCCAATCCTTTGTTTTGCAAATATTTCGGTTAATGGATGTTACGCTCAAAAGTACAGACCCGGAAAACCCGGTGATTTGGCTGCGGGGTATTCCATTATCTGACATTATTGAAACGATACGGGAGCGCGTTCAAGAAGCCAGGAAAATCAACAAAATTGTTGAATTGAATTAAAATTTTGTGATGTCCCATTTTTTCAAAAGATGGTACTTTATCTTTACTACCGCGAGCTGATTATGAACTGTTCGCGATAATAAAATGTCAAGAAATATTTGATTTAAGCTAATATTATTAGTATCTTTAATATCATTTATAACACCATGAGAGCTATTGTACGAAACGTTTTGCTTGCCTGTTTGATCTCCACTTTTGCGTTTTTCGGCGCACTTGGAGGAAGCGGCACACATCACAAATCAAACCTGAAGTTATCAGCCCAACAGATTGCAGCAAAAGAGGCCGAAGGAACAAAAGAAACACTTACATGCTTAGGTGTTGCCGGATTGACTTGGGTGCTGTGCTTTTGGCGTTGTGGAGTGATCAATCGGCAGCTGAATGAGGAACGCCTTTTTAAACAACGTTTCAACGAATATATGAAGGCTAATGCTTTTCATCGTCAATATTGACATGTACGTTAAAATTGTTTTATTATTTTGCACTATCAAAAGCGGACTTCTTAATCCGCTTTATTGTGATAAGGTTTAGGTTGAAAGCCCCCAGCAGCGAGTGCGAGGGGGCTTTTATTTTGCTGAACTATAACTATCGTTCTTTTTGCTCTAAACACTATGGGATTTTCATTATACACCGGTCAAAACCAATTTGTTAATGATAGAATCAGATTGTTTAATATCAAAACTTTGATTAGGATTGGCTTTAACACCAATTTTCGCTATGTATACTACGTTTTCTTTTTCCATAAAATATACCCTGATGGCAGTAGGCGTGTATATACGTAATTCATAAACAACCTGCTTCGCCTTTTGGGGTGTAACATCGGCTATATGCTTTGTATCCGGATAAAAACGACTACTCAGCTTTCTATCGATCGCATCATTAAACGCAGTAATTACAGACTCTTTTTCAACGTCACGCAAACCCTCAAAATCTCGTTTAAAGGAATTGTTATAATGACATTTACCTAATGTGGCGAGAAGCTGATCCCACAATGACTTAGATGCTATCTCTCGCGATCTGATACGATCTTCAATGTAGGTTGTGTTGTTTTCTTCCCCAAATAAATTTTCAACATCAATAACTGAATCATCTAAGGTAGATGTACAACGCAATTGATTTTTTTTTAGATCTTTATGAGTAGCAGTAGTAAATAAAAAGCCACTGCCATGATAAGTAATAGCAAGATTTAAAGCGTCATAAGAATTTCCTCCAACGGACAGCGAATAATCCTTTTCCAGAAGATCATTCGATATGTCGTCCGCTAAATTAAAATGTCCATGTATAGGATATTTGATAAAAAGAGAAAACGCAAGATTTCTTAATTCCAGATTCGGGATATTCTGGATCACTGTTTGAAGATTTATTGCTGCGCCAAGACTAATATCTGAAGGTAATTTTTCAGTAATGATGGCTTGGTCAATGCCGATTTCTTTTTTTAATAAAGTATTGAACTCGTTTAAAGTAACAGCAAATTGTTTTATGACGGTATGTATGCCATCTTCCAATGGAAAACATTCATTAAAATAAAAGTATTGCATTTTAAAGTAGCTTACTCGCGTTTATTCCAAATTGATCAAATAAGCCGGTTGGCCACTTGTTTAATCTGCCGTCAGCATCAACATCCGCATCTTCAGAAGATGTGTTATTATTCTTGTCAAGTTCAAACCAATATACTTTTATCTTAGAAAAAAAGTCGCTCTTTGAGTTCTTAGCCTGAATTCTTACCCCATCAAATAGGTGATCACTATGAGTCTCTATGATGACCTGGGTGCCTGCACGCACGCACAACGAAATCAGTTTTGCAATTTCAACCTGTCCTCTAGGATGTAGGTGTGCCTCTGGATTCTCTATCATTACTATACTGTTTTCAATAATGGTTCCGAGTAATAGCGCGACAATAACCGGCAACGCGTAACTTAAGCCGAATCCTACATTTTTAGATCGATAACCATTAAATGTAGCAAAAGAAGAATCTGCAATTTCTTGAATTTGAGATTGGAAAGTTACATTTGGGGATACTACTGAAAGCCATGCTCTCAAATTAAATAAGAATGTAATACCCTCTGAATTGTCATGCTGCAATAAGTCTGGCAATGGAAAATCAGCATAATGTTCAATACATTTGTGAATATTTTCGCCCTTTTTCCCAAGTTTAAAGCTATCGACAAATATTGGCATTGACGTCTCAGGGCCAAACCTATCAGCACAAACATAAATTATTTCTGGAAAATCCACTTGGCCGATCAGCTCCGATTTTTCGTCGGTTATATTTATAGTAGCATCATTTTGAAAAACACCTGTTATCCCAAGGGAGTCAGCAAACGGATTTTTAAATTCAGACAAACTACCATGGCCGTTAAGATATAGTTTCTCTTTCTTTGATGCCTTCTCCAATAGAAGAATGCTTTGAATTACACTACTTTTACCGCTACTGTTTAAACCTGTTAAAAGAGTAAGATCTTTGAGTTCAAGGAATTCGCTGACAAATGACTTAAAGCCGTTAAACTCTAATGTTTTGATAATCATATTGAATATTTATCTACTAATGCCTTAAGTTTTTCAAAGCGACTTTTTACGGCTGGACTTTTCATGCTATCTCGTGATATACTCAATTGAAAATCATAACTTTCAAGTATTCTATGATATTCTGGTTCCATCTTTACCTTATTTCTGTTTAACTCGTCGAAATCTGAATCTGACATCCTTGAAAGTAAAACTCCCCACGTTTCAAATAAAGCCTTATTTATTGGTCGCCTTGAGTTATTGCCGTAACTCTTACGAAATGTATGTTTGCCGAAAAGTTTGAACGATCTTGTCATCGCGAGTTTAAACAAGCGTTTAATTTCTTCTATATCGAGGATCGTAATGTCATTTAGAATCAGGTTCTCCTTAGAAAGTAATTTTCTAAATTCTCTGGTGTCGAGATTTGGAAGAGCGTTGATTATAATCATCGTATCGCTCATCAATGAGTCGGCATTTATCGTTTTTCTATAAGTCGTATAATCGCGTATTAGAAAAGATACTAATCGAAGAATTAGCTCTTTATCTTCCATTCGAAGATTTTTTATCGAATTACCAGTAGCAGTCTTAAACTCTTTAAACTCGCTTAACTCATTCAGCAGCGTTGTGGATGGACCAATATATAAAGCATTTCGAATTTCTTGCGAGCTTAGAGGAAGTCCCCCCGTGTTAATGCGTTTAAAAATATTCCTCCGTACTTCTTCAGGGGTTCCTGGGTTTATAACAGTAAATCTAAATTCTGTATCTAAGATATTGTTTCGAATATTTGTTGGCAAGGTATTAAAAGTTTCGCCGTTGTAAATTTCCCAAAACTCCAGATTTTGCAAAACGAATCCATTGCCTTTTTCCTTTTCAATTTGAGCAGGTGTTAAACCGGAATTTGATTGATTAAGTAATTTCAAATACTTATCGCCAAGAATAAAGCTTCTAATGGTGCTTAACCGCTGTAAGCCGTCAACAACAGTATAGTTGTTTTTTTCATCAGCGGACACGTAAAACATCGGCAACGGAATTTTTAACATTAAGGACTCAATCAATTGAGATTTCTTTTCGTCAGTCCATACTTCTTTTCTTTGAAAATCAGGATTAAGTTTGATTGTGCCTTGTGTTAATCGCCGTAAGCAATTGTCCATAGATACAAGCTTGGAATCAATAGAAATTTCTTCGGGATTAAATGGATCGTCCATTTTATCGGTATCATTTTCATCCTCAATTCCGGAGTCATATAGATTGACAGTAAGATCAACTTCTTCTTGTTCATTCATACACAATAATACAAACTTCTAAGTAGTGATAAAAGTACTCATTTGAAAGTTATTTTATTGATTATGTAATTGTTGTATTTTGTAATTAACTCGTCCTCTCTTAAAAAGGACCAGTCTTGCAGAAAAGACGTATTCCCCTTTGTAATAATTACTATTTTTGATCTTTTAATTTAGAATAATGGAAAAATTAGCAGAACTAAAGGCACTCGTTGAGACTGCCGAAAGAGAAGGACAAGCCTTCTATGAAAAAAACAACAAAGCGGCAGGTACTCGTTTACGTAATGCGTTACAAGAGATCAAAGTGATCGCAACAGATTTGCGTAAAGATGTAACTGAGAAAAAAAACGCGACAAAATAATTAAACGAGTAACATACTGTTTTTGGGAAAGTCCCTGCCGCCTGGCAGGGACTTTTGTATGATGATAAGCGTTCCGAACTAAACAATTTTACCGTTTTATTCTTCCAGTAATTGCAACTAAATAATATAACAATATATCTTCGCCTTTATGCTTGCGCCGATTTATCTCGAAAACGAAACCCTGATAATTCAGTCTTTTGATGCTAGAGATTTTCAACGATGGTCTGGAATGGTCGATGATATTTACGCTTTGCTTTCCGATAACCAGGCGTTAAAATATCTGCCATTTAAAAGGCTTCATTCGGTAAACGACGCTGATGCGTGGCTAAAAAACGCACTGATTAGTCTGCATTGCGGGCGGAATTACCTGCATTTCATTCGTACCAAGAGTGACGGCCGTATAATCGGGTTCATCGACATTATTACACCTGAATTGGCCAGAGAGCACTACCAGCTTCAGCGATACCCCTATTTTATCGAGTTTTGCATCAAAACAGAATATTCCCAAAAAAAACTGATGTCATCTCTGCTTCCTGATTTCTTGGAATCACTGCGTAACCAGCAAGTTAACGAAATTGCTGCGGTGATTAACCGGAATAATATTGCAGCTCAAAAGGTGCTTTGCCGTTCAGGATTCAGTTACCACAGATTTTTTGACGACACACAGGATGTCTATCAATTCTCCGCTAAGCAAATCAAAGTAGCCTGATTAATCAATTTTAGCTAAGATTTATTAATATCAGACCTAACAATTCTCCGAGACTGAATGCGTTGAATATCATGCGCCTATTCACTAAATTTGAGTAAACCAAAATAAAACTCTATGGGCTTTCTTTCATTCATATCGAGATGGCTTGGCCTCAGCCGCCGGTGGAACGGTTCACCGGAGCAGTATTTAGCGATGGTCCAGTACATGGCAAAGAAAAACAATCCTAATTATAATCTTCAGGAATTCTTGCAATGGGGCGAGGTGATGCAAAAAGTAATGAGGGTAAATTTGAAACCATATAAGAATTTCAGAGAGTTGCTTGAAAAGGGTGATCCTGATTATTCCATGGTAGAAAAATTGGATGAAAAGCTATCCGAGTTGAATCAACGACGTGACCTTAAGAAAGCGATCTATGGTCCAAACGCAGATCTCGGTGATGACGATGTGATGAACAGCCAATCGGAAGGCGCTGTTTTCGCCCGAAATATGGTTAAGGACCTTTCCGAACATGTCCGGTTTTCAGATGATGATCAGAAGATAATCGACGATATGTGATCGAAATGTTAATAGACTTGATTACTAAATTCTGGTTTGAACGAATCCAGATAGCTGAGCTTCCTTAAGTTGTGTGTTGCTGTTCATCGTAAATTTATTAATTTTATACTTGACATGGAACAACCGTTCGACATCGAGTATGAAGGATCGCCCGCTCAAGTGAGCGAACACTACCTGGAAGACATGCGCATTTTCCGAATAGTATTCGCCAGCGCGCGCAAGCAATTGATCATTACAGTGGCAGAGAAGCCAGATGGAAAAAAATGGTGGACGTCTGTGCCCCAAGGCCGGCAGCAAGAAGCAGAGGAAGTTGGCAGGCTAATTGCGGAATATATCCGTTCAAAAAGAAAGGAAAAAGGATAGTTATGTGCTACTACAATGGACAAAAAGTAACAAGGGCAGAATTCATTAAATTGAAATCACTTGAAAAAGCTGTAAGAAAATACAACTTTCTAAATGTTGGAGTGCATAACGGCTTTAATTACGCACCCTGCGCTATATTAATACCGACCGAAAACGGTAAGGACTTCGAGATCGTGCAGGCCGAATGGGGTTATGTGCCCGGCTTCATCAAAACGCGAGCGGAAGCCAATATTTTCCGGGCAAAATATACTACGCTTAATTTTAAGTCAGAAAATTTGTTCGTAAAGGAGGATGGCAAACGTTCCATGTGGGCCGACGCCGCTAAGAATCGTCGCTGCCTGGTTCTTTCAACCGGTATCGTTGAATCGCGGCATATCCCCAAGATCGGTAAGAAGGGGCAGGAACTGAAGGAAACAATCAAATACCCATATAAAATACAGGTCAAAGACCAGGAGTATTTCTTTATGCCCGGCCTGTACAATGAGTGGCTCGACCCTGAGACGGCCCAGTTTGTAAATACAGTTGCCATCGGTATTACCAAAGCAAATGAGCTGATGAAGCAGATACATAATACCAAACTGCGTATGCCGACGATCTTAACGGAAGACCTCGCCTGGGAATGGCTGATGGAAAAACCTAGTGAAGAAAGGCTTCAGCAGATCGCCAGGACGCAAATTCCTTCGCGTTTAATGGAATACTGTACGATCGATCCGGATTACCGTAAATCACTCGAGGCCACACCGCGCGATTTTCCGGATCTCGCCCCGCTGAATACTTCGTACCTGTACCGCGAGGAACTGGAATTCGATCACTGGCCTGCACCGGCCTTCGAGCCTGAGCCGCCTGCAGAGGAAGCGGTTATCAGTGAACAAACGGTATTGGCTGGACGTCCGGGAAATTTAACGCTGTTTTAAATCCGAGGGGTGCTAATCCCCTACCGGTCTATTTTGGTAGTAGTGGTATGACCGCTTTCAAAGGTCAGATTAACCACCTTGTCGCCTTTAGGACTTGTGCGGTGGATAACATTGCGCGGGATATTAAATAGCTGGTTAGGGTTCAGTTCAATCGTCCGATTTTCCAGCTCAATGACCAGGGTGCCTTCCAAAACTACAAAGCATTCATCTGAATTGGGATGCAGATGCCAGAAATAAGGTTCGGTCATAACGGCCAGGCGCACGACATGATCATTCGTTATAGCAATCGGGAGGTTTTTGTAATCTTCTTTGGTCGCTCCTTCTGTATGCAGATCGATCACCATTAAATTCTCAGTATTGATTTCCATAATATCAAAATTATCATTTATAGGGATGTTAAGCTCCCCCGCTTTCGTCATCCTCAGTCAGCCAAATCTCTTTGATATAGCCACGGAAAATATCAAAATGCAGGCTGGCAAAGGCGATCATTTTGTCCCCACCCGTCGTCATTATCCATCTCGCGCTGGTTATAAAAAGAATTGATCACCATTTCCTGCATGGCCGCATCGCCTGGGCGCACATCCATCCCATCTAAATAATCATGCAATTTTTGTTCCTCTGCCGTCATACTGATAAAAGTAAGTAATGATCGGCTTTATTTGAAATTCCGGCTTTTCGGGAACGGCTTTTTCAGGTCCTCGGCGGATAGAACGTTTTCAAAATATGCATCGGCATAGGGATCGATCTTTTTCGCCGCCGTAGAATTTTTGAGCTGCCGGGCTTCAGCTGCCATGTCAGACGTAAGGTGGCCGAGAAGGCGTGAGTAGTCATAGCATTTGGTAACGATCAGGTGCGTGGTTTCGCCTTCCTGTTGTACGCGGCCCTCGACGCAAAGCAGGTTGGAATATAATATCTCCTTCGTGAATTTCTTAAAGTTTTGTTTGAAGACCACAAGATTGCAGGTGTCTTCCTCGTCTTCCAGGGTAATAAAGCAGACACCCTTGGCCGTTCCCGGCCGCTGGCAGAACAACATGATCCCAGCCAGGCGCACATACTGCCCGTTTTTGGCTCCCTTGACTTGTTTTGTACTTAATGCGTACAGCTTTTGCAGTTGTGGTCTGAGGAAACTTAGCGGGTGGGCTTTGATCGATAGTCCCATCGTCGCATAATCCTGAAGGACGTGTTCTGACAATTGCATAAAAGGCAGCTGCAACTGCGGTTCAAACGCACTGTTGGAGGCTTGACCGCTAAATAAACCGATGGGCCGGTCTTTTAAGGCCTCTGCTTCCCAAAGTGCCTGCCTGCGGTCTAGACCAATGGAGCGGAAAGCGTCCGCTTTCGCCAGCAGGACAATACCGGCCTGTGACACACCAGCTTCGGCCAGCTGCTCCATCCGGGTAAAACGCGGCGTTCTGGCGGCAGTTAAAAAGTGAATATCTTCCTCCCTTAATCCCGTGACCTGGCGAAAACCAAGACGGAGCCCGCAAAATTTGCCCTTTGCCTCTTCCAGTGTATAATCCCATTCTGAGTAATTAATATCTACGTTTTTTAATGATACACCATGCTTATAAGCGTCTCGCACCAGTTGTGCAGGCTGGTAAAATCCCATAGGCTGACTGTTGAGGATTGCGGCAGCGAAAACATCGGGATAATAGCATTTCAGCCAGCAGGAAACATAGACCAAGTGCGCAAAGCTGATCGCATGACTTTCAGGGAAGCCATAGCTGCCAAATCCTTCGAGCTGCTTGAAAATACGCTGTGCGAATTCCAGGCTGTAGCCTCTGGCTGTCATGCCATTGATCAGCTTATGCTCAAACTTGCTAACCAGGCCATTGAATTTAAAGGTCGCCATACTGCGGCGCAGCAGATCCGCCTCGGTCGGCGTAAAGCCTGCTGCAACAATGGCCAGTTCCATCGCCTGCTCCTGGAAAAGCGGTATGCCAAGCGTACGTTCCAGGATCGCTTTGATTTCATCGGATTCGTAGGTGACCGCCTCCAATCCCTGACGTCTGCGGATATAAGGATGCACCATATCGCCCTGTATCGGGCCGGGACGGACGAGCGCGACCTGGATCGCCAGGTCGTAAAAGTTTTTGGGCCTCAACTGTGGAGCCATGACCATCTGTGCTCGGCTCTCCACCTGAAAGGTGCCCATTGTGTCGGCGAGGGTTACCATCTCGAAAACTTTGGGATCGTCCTGCGGAATATTGGCCAGCGTCAAGTCGAGGCCATGGTGTTTCTTCGCCAGATCAAAACCCTTGCGGATGGCGGTAAGCATTCCCAGAGAAAGCAGGTCGACCTTCATAAAGCCGAGGGCATCGATATCGTCCTTATTCCATTCGATGTTAGTCCGATTAATCATCCGCGCACGGAAGACCGGGCATAAGTCGCTCAATTTGCCTTGCGTAATAACGAACCCGCCGGTATGCTGGCCGAGCTGGCGCGGAAAGCCGATGAGCTGGCTTGTCAGCTGGATCACTTTCCGTAAGTTCCGTTCTTTAGGGTTGAGTCCAAGCTTAATGATCGTCTCTTCGTCAATATGTTCATCAGCCAGTTCCCCGAAGGCCTTGGACAGTTTTTTTACCGTATCAACCTGCAAACCCATTGCCCGGCCCACATCCTGGATCGCGCCCTTGCTTTGCAATACCGTAACCGTCGGCAGGATTGCCGCTCGGTCACGGCCAAAACGACTGAACACATATTGCATCACTTCTTCCCGGCGCTCATGCTCGAAATCCACATCGATATCGGGTGGCTCCGGGCGATCATCCGACATAAAGCGGGAGAACAGCAATCGGTATTTCATCGGGTTCACCGGTGTGATTCCAAGGCAGTAGCACATGGCTGAGTTGGCTGCAGAGCCGCGCCCCTGGCAGAGTATCCTTTGGGAACGCGCCCAGGCGACATAATCATGTACGGTCAGGAAGTATTTGGCATGGCCGCGCCGCTTCACGAAATCCAACTCGAACCACAGCTGCTTTTCGAGTTTCGGCGCGAGCTTTTCTCCAAAGAATTCATGCGCTCCTTTAAAGGTAACCTCGGCCAGGTACTCATCGGCGGTCATGCCCTCGGGCACCAGCTCATCCGGATACTCGTAGTGTAAACTCTTCAGATCGAAATTACAGGCATCAGCAATCTTTTGGCTGTTGGCGATAGCTTCCGGGTAGCCATGAAACAGGCGCTCCATTTCCTTTGCTTCTTTCAGGTAGCGCTCCGCGTTCTGGTGCAGCAGGTAACCGGCGTTAAAGATGGTACGCTTCGCTCGCACACAGGTAAGCACGTCCTGGAGTTCGCGGCGTGACGAATCATGATAATGCACGTTATTGGTAGCGACCATGGGGATACCCAGTTCGGATAGCAGGAAGAGACGCTTCGCATCGCCATCGGCGAATGTGCGGCTGGCAGCGATATACAGGTTCTTAAGATTTGTACGGTATTCGGCTACCTCGTACTTGAATTTCACGGGCAGTTCGAAGTCGGCGGTGATCTTATCCGGCGGGATGATGACAAAGATGCTGCCTTCGGCGTACTTATAGACATCTTGCTTATGCAGATAGCACTTTTCTTTTTCAGCCCGCAGGTTGCCAAGGGTGAGCAGGCCGGAAAGCCGCGAGTAAGCGGCCTGGTCGGTCGGGTATGCCAACAGGCTCGGGCCGTCCAGCAGATCTAGCCGGACGGCGGGAATAAATTTGATGCCCCGGTCCTTGGCTACAACATAGGCACGGACGACACCGGCAAAGGTATTACGGTCTGTAAGCGCAATAGCAGTATAGCCCAGGTCAGCCGCCGTATCGACTAGTTCCTCCGGGTGGCTTCCGCCCAGCCGGAAGCTGAAATTGCTCGTGACCTGCAGCTCTGCGTAATTCATGGGAAATAACCGTGAATGAACCAGCGCCGCGTTTGGCCGGGTAAATCGTTAGGCGTGCCGAACAGCCAATAGCGCATACCGTCTTCGTCCTCGGCCACGTAATAATCCCTGTAACCGCCATCCTCGATCCACCACTCATGGCTGATGCGTTCCGGGCCATCGGCGTTCACGATGACATGCCGCTCATTGCGATACACAAATTGTCGGGGCGCGTAATCCGGTGTCAGCGCCATTGCCTCAATGGGTTCCGGCGGCTCCAGTAATTGTACCGGGCGGATATGGTCTTCTGGCCACTCACTTTCCGGCACTTGCGTGAGATCCGCAGTGTTTCCAGCTGCACGTTCTGGCCAGTGGTGCTCCTGCGGCAGGTAGCGGTGAATGTGATCACCACCGACACGGGCAGCCACATTATCCAACAGTTCGGCTACCTGTTCGCTATCGGCTGCCGGTTTGCCGTTCCAGAGCAGATTCTGCTTGTCGCTGGCTGGTTCAGTTTTAGACGCGTCTAAAATGAACTGTTCGATGCCCAGACCGGGCGCTACCTGGTCAAACTGCAAAGCGAACAGTTTAAAAATATGATCCGTGCGCTGGCTGGGATGATTCGTGCCGATAGTTAGCTGGCCCGATTTGCCGTCGATGCGCAGGTAGGTCAGCACCGCGCTCCGCAGTCCCAAGCCCTCTCCATATAATCTTTTACACAAAGTATCGATCAGCGCGTGCACGGTGGTTTCGATCACTTCGCGGGTGCGTATCGGTTCAAGCAGCGCGATCCGTTCGCTGTAAGGAACCGGTTCTTTCAGTGGCAAGAGAAATTCCGCCTCCTGCCCGAGCGCCTGGTAGAGCCGCAGCACAATGCTGGCCCCAAAGCGGCGCTTAAGGACGGATTTAGGCAGATGGATAAAACTGCCGACCTGATAGAAACCGAGTTGGTTCAGCTTAATCAGGATATCTGTGCCCAGCCTTAAACATGCCGGCGGTAGCGGCATCAGCGCATTGCGCTGGCCACCTGTCGGTACGATCAGGCCGCTCTCGGCGCAACGCGCCATGGCCCAGGCGCAGCCAATCGTGTCGGCCATGCCGGGACGGATGGCATAACCCAGGCCGCGCAATCGGCCAACGATATCTTTTAAATAGTCTATTTCACTGCCCTTAAGGTGTGTACAACCCGTTACATCCAGCAGCAGCCCGTCTGGTGGATCGACCATTACCAGCGGGGTATAACGCAGACACCATTCGGCCAGGCCTTTCAGCAATTTAATGTTGCGTCCCGGCTTCGTCTCAAACAACTGAATGCCCGGTGCGATCACGCGGGCATCGGATACTGTAATTCCACATTTAATACCGCAACGTTCCGCATGGGCGTTCATCGCGGTAACGAGTAGCCTGCCGTGATCGGGTTCGGTAAACGCCACGGGAAGTTCCCGGAGCGACTTTTGGCGGATGGCCTCCCGGTCGGTCAGTAAATATTTAAACCATATGGATATAAAGCGCTTAGGCATAGCGTTTGACTTTTTCGGTTTGCGCCTGTTCGATGACCGGCATAAACTTCTTGTTTTTCCATTCAACGCTCCAGCTTCCCGGGCTTCCGTTTTTCACTTTGAGCAAGTCGACCTGCCAGCGAGGATGTCCAACGCCGGGCATCCCGGGCCGGAGCTGGCTGCGCAGCGGCCTGACGGTCCAGCGGGCGGTGCAGGCGGTCGTATTCAGGTGCCTGACATCCTTACGCAGGATGAAACCTGTCACCTGGCTTTGCTCGACAGCCAACTGCAGCCGCCGAGACTCCATAAAAGTCAGGAGCCGCGTTTCGCAGATCACCGCGGCAATGCCATTACACTTCAGCGCTTCTTCGGTCACCCACAGCACATCCTTTTCACGGGCCACGTCGATAAAGATGATTCGGTCGGGATTGACCCCGAAGCGCTTGAGCGCTGGCGGATAGATCCGGCGGGTATAACTGACCCATACACAGACACCGCCTTTTTCAAGCAGGGTCTGCATGATACCAGCGATAAAGCCGCCGATAGCCGCGGTAAATTCAGGCCGCGTGCTGATAAATTCGTGCAGCGCCCCTGTCGGGAACATTTGGTTCGGAAAGGCCCTTTCTATAGCACCCAATCCGAAAGACTGCCGCTCTTCGGGCGGTACGGGCCGGAAGCCTTCCCAGCCAAGGAGGTCCTGGCGTAATTTTGTGATGATCTCTTTTTTCGTTTCTGTCATTGCCTTGTATTTAAAGATCAAAATTGAATTCAGGGAAGCTACTGCCCGCCTCCCGGTTATACTGGCGGATCGCCGCTGCAATGATGTTCAGTTCCCTGGTGCTGAACAGTTCATCATCATCATCGATAAAGGCCTGCGCCTGTTCGGGATAATGAATGGCCTCGTAATAGCTTTCTAAATCCTGCGGCATAACCGGCGGTTGCGGATCTTCGTATTCCACGTTGACATAAACAATGGCACGACGTTCCCCGGTATTGACATCGTAACGGCAATAACCGTCCACGTCGGCAAAATTCTGCAACTGCTCTACCGTCATTGTGAGCGTCTTATTGTCTAATTCGAGGTCAAGAAAAAACGGCACCATAACTAATCAAATTTGGGACTATAAAGTTATGCTAATATTTTTAGCATTTTGTTTATCTTTTTTACATTTTTTTCTCCACTTTTGTTTTCATGAAAAATAAGTTGTTCGATGACTTACCGAAATCGGTGAAAACCGACACCGGGAAATGGGTTCAGATACAGCCGGATACCGGCGAGGGATACCGGCTGTATGATCCTATCGCGGAAGCGGAACTGGGCCGGATCTTATTCGATGCGTCGGACAATTGGATTTATGACGGCGAGTTATTGAGCGTGGACGAGCAGGAAGAACTGGCAGGCGCTATCAGCGGCCACCAAAAAGAAATGGAGACTTTGTTAAACTCCCTGAAGAATGATGTGTCTGAAGGTAATTAGCTAGTTTTGTTGTAATGAACGAAGAATATCTGAACCGTGTATTGATCTATTTGCAGCAGGAACTGCCGGCTTACCGGGAAGTACTGAAGCTGCAATTGGGAAAATTTGTTTTTAGTGTGCCGGAAGAAACTCCCTTCCAATCGTATTATGAGTCGGTTTTCGTGGCGGTTTCGGCCGCAACGGGGCGCATCCGTAACCGGGAATATGATCTGGATTTCAACGTATGGTCGAAGAATCAGGAACGGGATTTCAAGATTCTAAAGTAACGGACGGAGTCTGACTCCGGGTCGGGGATCCTCGGTCTGGATTTGCATTTCGGGATAATCGAGGTAACGGGCATACCAGACCACTGCCTGGGAGATGAGGTCGAGGTGTTCGCCGTTCCAGCCTTCGGTTTCAAAGGCAAGCCACTCGCCATGGTCATCGCCGAATATATGAAGCTCGCCCGGTGTGGGTTGGTAGTTATCCACTTCCAGGCCGAAAACATGGACGCGCAGGCCTGTTTCTCCGTGGACGATGATGTCACGTTCCTGATCTTCGAGCAGGGAAAATGTAGTAGAGATCATCGTTCCTCCTTTTTTTAATTTTAACAAGCAACCTGCGGCTTTGTTGTGTAAATTTGGCTATGGTAACGATGGAAGACTACGAGGCGCTGGATGAGTCCGGCAGAGCTGCACTGATCCTGCAGGGTGATTTCCTGGCGGACCGCGAGGAGAATGGCCTGATCGTGCAGTTGTACAGCGTTGGCACCATCTATGGAGAACTTTGGTATGACCCCCTACCCAACAAAATACTGCGCTGGCGTGCCTTCGAAGGCACACAGGGTTTGGCTCCTTACCTGGCGCATATCCGTTTTAATGCGCGTTAAACAGGTATTAAATCGTTAATTCGCGGCATGATTGATTTGGGTTCGCTATTTTCCATGATTTAAATATAGGAATTAGGAGAAAAGGCTGCTGCCATTTAGAAGCCTGGGCCCAGGGATAGCCGTTCCCAATTTTTCGTTCAGCCGCTTGATCAAATAATCACACGCTTCAACCACAAACCTTTCGTTGTTCTGGTGCATGAAAAACCATACCTTTTTCAGCCCCATGGCTTTCCAGTCTTTCAGTCTTTCCACCCACTCATTCATCCTGGTATAATCGCTTGGCGCCAGATCGTTGCCGACAAAACGAATAAACGCTTCGTTGGTGGTCAACTCCATATGTACCGCATCCCTGCGACCGGCGGTATCGGAAATGACCGTGCCAACGTTCAGATCACGCAGTAATTCAAAAAGGTTGTTTCGGCTTTCCGGATCGTTGAACCATGCTTGATGCCGCACTTCGATATGAACCGGTATGGAGCGCGGCAAAGCGGACAAGTAATCTTTGAATTGAGGGAAAAGCTTTGGCGAGAATTTCTCGCCGAGTTGTAGCATCAGCGGACCGAGGTGGTTACCGAACGCGGTCAAACTCTGATAGAACCGTGCTGTTTGTTCGTCGGCGTTAACCAGCCTGCGGATATGGGAGATCTGCTGCGGGAACCGCGGGCAGAACTTAAAGTTCGGTGCCCCGGCGGCCTGCCGGACCCAGCGGCTCATATCCTCGGCACTGTAGTTTGTATAGAAAGTGGCGCTGAATTCAACCGCATTAAAACTTTGGCAATAAATGGGCAGAAATTCTTTGTCCGGGGTCTTTGGCGGATAGATCTTACCCACCCAGGTCTTCTCGCCCCATTTTGACGCGCCTACGTAGACCTGAAGTTCAGAGCTGGGTTCTGCTGCTGCCAGTGTGCGCTTTGTCCCCGCGGTATCCGGCGGCAGTGAAAAATCAATATCGTCAATAGCGTCGTGAACGTGTCCAAATTCCATTTCGTAAAAATAAGTTTTAATTATTTTAATTGTCTTATTTTGTACTAATGGATGATACGCATTTCCCGGTAATAGGATTCGGCCTGGATTATGGCAACGAACTCATTTATTGTGAAGCCGTGATGAAGGACAATTATTACGACCTGCACTTCGATGGTAAATGGGTGGCTTCCATCGCGCATACCGAAGACTGGACCTGGATGCAAGCCTCGGGTGTGATCTTACCCGAAACTATCATTGACGAAATCGGTTTAAGGATAGAAAGTAACTATAAATAAAAAAATTGTCATGCCTGAAATTCCAGATTTGAACATATTTTGCCGCAATCTTGCTACGCGGTTGGTTGGGAAAAAATTAACAGGTATCAGCATCCTGGTAACCCGGCGGCTGAAACTGGCCGAGGCTGCCTTTAAGGAGGCGCTGGAAACTCAGGAACTCACAGCGATCAACCGAGTGGGCAAACAACTATACTTCCGCTTCGGCGAAGTGCACGTATTAGGCATTCAACTGATGCTCTACGGTTCCATGCATTGGTACGAAGGGAAAAATGAAAACAAGTTTACGATCGCCGAGCTGATGTTTTCAGATGGTACCGGCCTTGCCATTACAGACTGGCAAAAGGCGGTTATATTAACCCTTGATCCGGAAATATCAAATGTGCCCGACGCCATGAATTTGCCCAATGGCTACCTGGACATAGCGTTAAAGGGAATAAAAAAGCCTATCAAAACCGTGCTGCAAGAAGGAAAAGTAGTACAAGGCATTGGTAATGCCTATGTGGACGAGATCCTTTACGCGGCGAAGCTTTCGCCTTTTTCAATAGCCGCAAAAATTCCCCATGAGAAAATCAATAGCTTGACCAAAGAGATAAAACAGGTATTGACGGATGCAGAAGCACACATCCTCAAAAACTTCCCGGATACCATTACGGAGAAAGAACGGGATTTTCTAAAGGTACACCTGCCCAAACACAAGCTGACAACAAAAGGCGAGGCTATTCTTGTGGCAGAGATTGCGTCACGGAAAACATACTATACTGAAGACCAGGAATTATTTGAATAAAATCACTGGACTTTCCGAAGACGAATATCTGGACTAAATTTTCTTTTTGGGCACCTCTTCCGGGTGGTTCTTAAAATGAGCGCGCGCCTGTTTCAAACCGGTCGCAATCGCTTCGCCTTCATTACCGGTTGTTTTTAATACCTCGTTCGCGATCTCGACCGCTTTTTCACGGAGATATTTTGGCTGGTTTTTATAGGATGGCGGATAATCGCCCTTTGGCCATGGCATAGTATATCTTTTTTAATTAAACTTCTGTTCGGTTAAAATCTGAACCTGGTTGATCCGGCCTTACTTCCGGCTGCGGATTTGGCTGCTGGGGAACTTCCTGCGGTTCCGTTTGCGGCGCCTCTTGCGGTACCGAAGGCCCTTGCGGATCGTTTGGCTGCTGAACTTCCGGACGAGACGGCTGTACCGGTGCTTCCTGCGGTTCGTTTGGTATGGTATCGTGTTGCTTGCCCATATTTCATGTATTGATTAAATAGATAACCAATGGCAAGCCGCCTTGGTTTCAACTATTTAATATCTGCCATTCTGGAAAACATAAGCGGAAACAAAACACTCGCCCAATGGGTTAACTCATTATGGAAAATTTCACGATCACCATAAGCAAAGAGAAGGACGTTCATCATTTTCGGGTAAGCGAACACCCGCATCATGACGGCGAGCGTTGCAAATACCGTGTTTTTGAGGAAGGTAGTTTTGTTGCCAGCTTCCAGCCGGACGCGCAAAATTACCTACATATCTGTCAAAACGCTGCAGGTATGGACGAGGAGATTTTGTACCTGCTGGCTGATCAAATTGAAGCGTTGATACCGCACGCAGAAAGTAAACACTTAAATGATGATGCATCATGAGATCGATATGGACGGGTTCTATCGGCTTCGGCCTGGTAAGTATACCTATTAAATTATTTTCAGCAGTGCAGGAGAGCCGGCTCGACCTGGATATGCTGGATAGCCGTGATCACGCACATATTAAATTTCAGCGGGTAAATGAGAATACGAAAAAGGAAGTTCCCTATGACAAGATCGTCAAAGGTTATAAATATGATGATGACTATGTGATAATTGAAGACGCCGATTTCGAAGCGGCCGCGCCGGAAAAAAGCAAGGTGATCGAAATCGAAAGTTTTGTAGACCTGGCATCGGTTAACCCCATGTACTATGAGAATTCATACTATACCGAACCGGCCACCAAAAAAAACAAAGCCTATGCACTGTTATTGGAAGCGCTGAAAAAATCGGGCAAGGCAGGTTTGGCCCGCTTTGTTTTACGTAGCACGGAAAGCCTTTGTATCGTGCACCCGGTTGATAAAGACATCGTTGTGACGCGCATCCGTTTTGCGCAGCAGATCCGCGACCAGGACGAACTGAAACTGGATGATGATATCAAAGTCAGCGACAAGGAACTCAAAATGGGTTTGGCATTGATTGACCAATATGCCGAGCCGCTGGATTTATCGAAATACAAAGACGAATACCATACGGAACTGATGAATATCATCGAGCAAAAAGCCAAAGGCAAACGTCCGACTATTAAGAAACTTAAACCAAAAGCCGAGAAAAACGATGATTTGTACGACCAGCTTATGAGCAGTTTAAATGTTAAAAAAGGTGCCTAAATTCAAAAACATGAAAAATCCATTCGAAAAAGATAATCACAGAACATACCTTTTGGCCGGGGCTATTCTTAGCCTTGCTGCCGCGGGCGCAGCTTATTTGTTCCTTAGCGATAAGGGAAAGAGCACAAGGAAGGGCCTGAAGAAAAAAATCAAGTCTATTGCTAAAGATGCTGCCGTGAACGCGATCAGCAAGAAAACTAAAATTAAAAAGAAAGCTGTTAAGGCTGCCGCTGATCATGTCGTAAAAACCGATTAAATGGCAAAAATATTTATCACAGGTTCTGCGGACGGCTTAGGCCAACTGTCCGCGAAGCAATTGATCAGCGAAGGGCATGAAGTCATATTGCATGCCCGAAATGCAGCCCGCGGTGAACAAGCAATTAAGGCGTTGACGGGTGCTAAAGATATGCTGACCGCTGATTTGTCGGATATCGAGGCTACAAAGAAACTTGCAGAAAAAGCCAATGCTTTTGGTGTTTTTGATGCAGTGATTCACAATGCGGGTGTATATCAAACTGGGGCCGAACAATTATTGCATGTCAACACGCTGGCGCCTTATATCCTGACCGGTTTGATGGCAAGGCCGAAGCGGTTGATCTACCTGAGTTCCGGGATGCATCTATCGGGGCAACCGCAATGGAAAGACAGGCCGTCGTATTCCGATACCAAGCTCCATGTATTGATGCTGGCTAAGGCTTTAGCCCGTAAATGGCCAGAGGTGTATGCGAACGCCGTTGATCCGGGCTGGGTGCCGACTAAAATGGGCGGCGCTGGTGCGCCGGATAACCTGGAGCAGGGATACCAAACGCAGATTTGGCTAGCGGCCAGTGATGCCCCGGCGGCATTAGTTAGCGGCCAATATTTCTTCCATAAAAAGCCTGCGCGTTATAATACTGCCGCGGACAACATTTCCGGGCAGAACAGTTTGCTAGCCGAATGCGCCCGTCTGACAGGCGTTCAGATTTAATTCATGAGGAACTTTTTCAGCGGCCCGATAAATCGGTCGAAAGCCTCGATTTGCGGCAAGTGGCCAACGCCATTTATTAATACCAATTGCGAGCCTTTAATCTGTTGTTGTGCCTGTTTAGCTAATTGCGGGTATTGCCCCATTTGAGCCTTAACAGACGGGTCCTTTACAAGGTCCCTGTTGATCGCGGTTCGGTCAAGGCTGCCAATAATGAGTAAAGTCGGCGCCTTGATCAGATTTAATTCGTAGACGACCGGCTGGGTAAAGATCATGTCCGAGGTCTGAGCATTGTCCATAGCGACTACCGGGTATTGCGAGTCGCCGAACCAGGCGGTTTGCAATTTCACCCACTCATCATATTCCGGTTTCCAGGTGCCGTGGTAATAATTTTCCTGCTGGTATTTCTTAGCCGCAGCAAAATCAGTTTTCATTTCTTTCTTACAATTGGAATCTATTGAGGCATACGGTGCAAGGCGTTTCCAGTCTTCCAGGCCGAGCGGGTCAACTAATATGAGTTTATGAACGTACCCGGGGTACATCAGTGAAAAACGGACGGCGACCATACCGCCCATAGAGTGGCCGAGCAACTCAATTTTGTGGATGCCTAACTGATCGAGGACAGCTTTGGTATTCTGCGCCAACTGCTGAAAAGTGAACTGGTAGCCTGTCGGTTTGGATGACTTACCAAAACCGATCTGATCAGGCGCAATAACCCGATAGCCTTCTTTACTGAGTGCTTCAATGGTGGTTTTCCAGTATGCACCGTTAAAATTCTTCCCATGGAGTAATACCACGGTCTTACCGTTTGATTTTGGCGGCTGTACATCCATATACGCCATTTTCAGTTGCAGGTGCTGGCTGTTGAAATCTAAAAAACTGACATCAAACGGATATCTATAACTACTCAGCGTAATATCTTGCTGGGCATAGGCACTGCCGGTAAACAGCAACATCAAAAAAATCAAATGCTTCATAAAACAAAAAGCAATGAACTTTAAAATCGTTTGGAAATCCAGTGAAAATTTGACACTAAGGCTGAAAAATTTTCATGGCAAATCTGAAATTTTTTCAGCATTAATGAATTGGTACATAGGTTGTAATCTACCAACCAGTTTAATTAATTATTGATCATTATTTTTTAGAGTAAAATTTAAAGGAGAAAAGGCCATGACCTTAGTTAAATTCAACAACAACCGTAACAACACATTGATGCCAGGCTTCAATGATGTTTTTGACAGTATCTTCAATGATACTTTTTTCAGCGACCGGATGATCAGCCGCGTGCCTGCGGTTAATATCAGCGAAAGCGAAAACAACTACCATGTAGAATTGGCCGCACCCGGCTTAAAAAAGGAAGACTTTAAACTTAATCTGGAACGCAACCAGTTGACCATCTCGGTAGAACAAACTGCTGAACAAAACGACGAACAGAAAAACTACAGCAAACGTGAATACAGCTATAGTTCGTTCGTGCGTTCTTTTACACTGCCTGAAAGCGCTGATCATGCGAATATTGGGGCATCCTACACTGATGGTATCCTACGTATCGATATTGCCAAACGCGAAGAAGCAAAAGTAGTTCGTCGTCAGATCGAGATCAAGTAAGTTCAAAACATTTTTAATCCAAAGGGCTCCTGCTTGTGCAGGGGCTTTTTGAATTTAAACGCTATGGAAACACAATTCTATATCCTATTGAGCCTGAAGACTCCTCAGGGGTTTACCGACTATGGCCAATACTTTTTTGGCAATGACCGCGAAGCGGCGTATGGTCTGTTCGCACAACTGCAAGGCAGCGCTAATGTTAAGGACAGTTGTTTGCTGCATATTGACTTGATGGAAACTATCAACGAACTCCCCGTAAAGATAAAGACGATCTGTTGTACGCTGGATGACCTGGGCACAAACTGTAAACTGATCGCGCGTGAAATATTCCGCATAAAGAATCTGGAGGAAATAGCATGATCAATAAATATTCTACTTCGAACATTGCTAATCGCCGTGACACCGGGCATTTTGTTCATTGATACGATACAATGGACCGCGATTGCACACTGCAATACCCTGCTGATCTGCACATTACTCTGGTTTGCATCGTTGTTTTATCCGCAGAATAGAGGTGACAATTGGCCAGGAAAGTTTTGAGCCAAAACATTTAGCGCTTAGATTGTTGTAACATTACATCACCTACCATATAGCGGACCGCTTAAGTTTCTGACACGCTCTTACCCGTCACCCGATATTCTAGGTTAAGACTCAAGGTTTGAATAAACGTATTTTAATTTTAGACGACCACCAGGCCATCCTGGATGTCGTTACCGAATCGCTCAGGTATGAGCAGTTTGAAGTTATGGATATATCGCTGGGCAGCCAGTTATTTGATGCAGTTAGAGACTTTTCCCCTGACCTCATCTTGCTGGATTATAAACTGGCGGATACTAATGGAGGCGATCTTTGCAAGCAGTTGAAGGATACACCGGAACACAGGCATATCCCTGTGGTTATCTTTTCTGCATATTTTACGCGGCAGGACGACGCCAATCCCGGCGGATGCGACGGTATCTTGTATAAGCCGTTTGACCTGGAATCTCTGCTTTCAACAGTAGGCGGCTTCCTCGAAAACGCGAACCCTTTAGCCTGACGCCGAGTTCGGTTCATTTCTTTGTTCCTTTATTTTTTCCACCAGGCTAAGGGAAACTCGATCTTATCTACTGAGTCTACGACGAGATGCGGTTGATAGCCATATTTGATCAGTTGTTCCTTATCGGCTATCCCCGACAGCACAAGTATCGTCTTAAAGCCCATATAGATCCCCCCGATGATGTCAGTTTCCATCGTATCGCCGATGACCGTAACTTCTTCCGGCTTTAAATTCATATAAGCAGCTGCGGAACGCATCATTACAGGACTGGGTTTACCGATAATAAATGGTTCGCGACCACTTGCTTCTTCGATCATTGCCGCCGTAGCGGCTATACCCAAATTGTTCCAGCCTTCGCGGCGCGGTGAGGGATCACGGTTCGTGGCGATAAAGCGCGCACCTGCCAGAATCATGTCAACCGCTTTATGTACTTTGTCCAGACTAAACTGCTGTCCTTCACCCAAAACAACCAGGTCAGGTTTTTTGTCCGTCATACGGATACCGGCATTTTTCAGGCTTTTTAATAAACCTCCTTCGCCTAATACGTGGACACTACAATCAGGGTAATGTTCTGTCAGGAAAGTAGCGGTTGCCATCGCGCTGGTGTAAATATGCTTTTCAGTTACTTTGATACCCAGCTTAGACAGTTTTTCAACAGCATCAGCGCGACTCTTGGAACTATTGTTGGACAAGAAGGTGAAAGGTACTTTTTCCTTCAGTAAGCGTTTAACAAAAACATCGGCACCCTTTATCAGTTCGTCACCGGCGTAGATCACGCCATCCATATCGATCATTAATCCATGCTTCATAACAGTTATTTTTAGGTTTTTTCAATAAACATCCGGGAAATTGCTCAGGAGGCCTGCTGTTCGAGAAAATCGATCAGGTGTTCTTCCAGTAATTCCGCATTGTAATCACTTTCTGTAGCCAGCAAGGTAACGGTCAGTTCGATATCTGTAACAGCAATATTAATTGCTGCGCCGTCGATCACTTCGGGAAAGGATATATTGATCTCGTTGAATACATGCGCGTATTCAATAGCGAGGTTTGAACCCAGTTTGCTATTGATATAATCCGCAAAGTCATTCTTTAATAAGTCAAACAGCTTTTCTGCGCTGAGTGGCTGAACATTTTTGATAGTTGCCATAGGCTTATAGAAGCATTTTGAGCAGATTAAGTTTTAAATCGCCCCAACTATATTAAGGTCGGGATGTTATCCGTTTGTGAAAATAGCGACCTACAACATAAACGGTATTAATGGGCGGATCATAAATTTGCTGCGCTGGCTGTCGGAGGCAAAGCCCGACGTCGTTTGTTTACAGGAATTAAAATCTACAGACCAAAAGTTTCCTGAGCAGGCGTTATTGGACGCGGGTTATCATGCCATATGGCAGGGGCAGCAAAGCTGGAACGGCGTCGCCATATTGTCCCGCTATGGCGAAATCCAGGAAACCCGCCGCGGACTTGACGGGGACCCTGATGATAGGCACAGCCGCTATATTGAAGCATTTATTAACGGCCTTGTAATTGGGTGCTTATACCTGCCGAACGGCAATCCCTTCCCCGGTCCAAAGTTCGATTATAAATTGAAGTGGATAAGGCGACTGACTGCTCACGCAAAGAAATTGCAGGGATTCGACCTCCCGGCAGCATTGGTCGGCGATTTCAATATTATGCCCACGGACCTTGATACTTATAAGCCCGAGAAATACAAAGAGAATGCTTTATTCAGGCCAGAGGCTAGAAAACTCTGGCGGGACTTACTGAAATCAGGGTGGACCGATGCGATCCGCTTATTATACCCCAATGAACGGATTTACACTTTTTGGGATTATCTGCGAAATGCCTACGGCAGAAACGCCGGCCTCAGACTCGACCACTTCCTGTTAAATGACCGACTGAAAAGCCGACTTATTTCGGGCGGCGTTGATAAGGATGTTCGCGGTTGGGATCACAGCAGCGATCATGCCCCGACCTGGATAATTCTTGAATAGCCATTAAGGAAATTTACTTTTCACTTTTTTCAGTGTTTCGTCGAGCGCGATCCCCTCACCCAGCACGCCTTGAAAAAGATCGCCGGTTTCTTTAAAACGGTCTATTGCGTTCCGGATGTTAAAATGCTGTATGGTTAATCCCGGTTTGACCTCATCCCAAGTCAGTGGAGTGGAAACGGTAGCGCCCGGTTTTGGTCGCAGCGAATACGGCCCGGCAATTGTAGCACCGGGACGGTTCTGTAAAAAATCAAGATACATTTTTCCGTTTCTGGCAGCGATGCTTCTTTCGAGACTCGTATAGTTAGGGATCTGCTTATGCACCAGTTTCACGATGATATTGGCAAATAACTGCGATTGCTGATAAGTGTACTTTGCTGCCAGCGGGATATAGATGTGCATCCCTGTTGAACCGGAGGTCTTGGGATAACTCGGCACATCAATAGCGTCCAGTATTTCTTTTGTGATCCTGGCAGCCTCGACCACCTGGTCGTAGGAATGTTTATCCGGGTCAAGATCTATTACACAATAATCAGGATTATCGGGTTTTTGTGCGCGGCTGAACCAGGGGTTGATCTCAATGCAGCCCAAAGAGTTCATCCAAAGCAGGCTCGCCTCATCTGTTCCCACCAGGTATTTGGTGACCTTGCCTTCGTCTGTAACATGGTCGAAAGTTTTGGCCCAATCAGGTGCTTTATCGGTAACATTCTTTTGGTAGAAGCTCTGCCCATGGATACCACCAGGAAAACGGTTAAGCGACATCGGCCTGTCTTTCAGGTAAGGCATCATGAGCTCGCCAACCTTATAATAATAATTGAGCATATCGCCCTTGGTCACTTTATCTTCCGGCCAGTACAACTTGGTTACATGGTTGAATTTTAATTCATGACCGCAGACTTTCTTAGTCTGCGTATCTTCAGTCGGGTTGAGCAGGGTTTTCCGTTCCGTATTTTTAACCGGGTCAAGCTTTAATTCCGTCTTTTTAGTTTTTGATGCTGCCTTTAAGGTTTGCGGTTCTTCTTTTTGATCTGCTTCCGCGACCGTTTCTTCTGTGTGTGCAGGTGTTTCCAGGATGACATCTTTTGCGTCTTTATCTGTGCGCATCCCTTTGAAGGAAGCCTGCCGAAACACACCGTCACTGGTAACTTCAGCAAATCCAACCTCGCAAACCAGTTCAGGTTTCAGCCAGGTCGGTTTCGCGCCCATACGTTTCGGACGGAAACGGGTAGGTTTATCGATATCAACTTCGTAATCAAACGGGCTTTTGTCGGTAATTAAAGGCTTGAACTGCAACATCATCTCTTTTTGAAGCTTATCGGAAAAGCCGGTTCCTACCTTGCCGACAAATTGCAAATCACCGTTTTTATCGTAAACACCCAATACTAATGCACTGAAGGATTTACCAGTACCTTCATTTTTGGTAAATCCCGCAATCACCACTTCTTGCCGGCGTTGTACTTTCACTTTCAGCCATTCCTTACTGCGCAGGTCAGACGTGTAGACGCTATCAGCCTTTTTCGCAATAATACCTTCCAGGCCCATACGCTCGGCCGCGGCAAAAAAGTCGATGCCATTGGCATCAAAAACTTTGCTTTGACGGATATGATCGTTATCTGTCGGAATAATGGATTGCAGTACAGCTTGTCTTTCGGTAAATGGAAGACCCATCAGATTCTTTCCTTCATACCACAAAATATCGAAGATGTAATAAACTAAGTTGCCATCGGCCTCGCTCCGCCAGTTTTGCATCGCGCCAAAATCTGAAACGCCTTTTTCATTCAATACTAATAACTCGCCATCCAATACAGCATTCATCATCCATTTTTTCAGCGCGTCATTGATCGGATAATATTTTTCAAAGGGCAAGTTGTTCCTGGAGATAAGGCTTGCCCCTTCCTTTTTATCCAATACAGCAATGGAGCGGTAACCGTCCCATTTCACCTCGAACAGCCAGCCTGGTTCGTCGAAAGGCTCATCTACCAATGTGGCCTTCATCGGCTTGATGTTGGTGGGCATTTTTGATTTTGGCGCAGCCTTTAAAATTTTGGTAACATCTGCTTCTGTGGTTTCAGGTTCGGTTGTTTCTACTTCTTCAGCCAACTCCTGGTCGGGCACCACATCTTCTTCATGACCATGTTGCCAGACCTTTTCACTGGTTTTGGCCATGGTTTCAATGGTTTTACCGGAAAGCACCGACTTGTCCTGCTTAGTGACATCTTCGCCAGTGGCGAATTCATCTTTATGCTTGATCATCAGCCAGGCGTTATCACCCATCCCATGTGTCTTCACCAGCGCAAATTCGCCATTGAGTTTTTCGCCGTGTAGTTTTATCTTAAGCTGTCCGGATGCCAGTTGTTTTAACAACGCTTTTTCCTGTGCTTTTTTTCCTTCGATCGGTGCTATGGGTTCATAGGTGCCTTCATCCCAAACGATCACCGTCCCACCTCCATATTCACCTTCAGGAATAATACCCTCAAAATTCAGGTAGTCGAAAGGGTGATCCTCTACCATCATCGCCAGATGTTTTACCTTGGGATCAAGCATCGGGCCTTTAGGCACCGCCCAGCTTTTTAATACGCCGTCCATCTCCAACCGGAAATCATAATGTAAACGAGAGGCATCATGCTTCTGCACCACAAAGACCAGGTGGTCCTTATCCTTACTTGTCCCAGCCTTTGGCTCGGAAGTCTTTTTAAAATTCCTTTTCTTGACGTATTCCTTCAGGCTCATAATCTTACTTTTTTAGTTCGCGCTTTACATCCGGTGCAGAATTACCAGCCACTAGTACCGCTGCTTTAAGTTTATCCTTGCTGACATTAAATTCCCTGGCCCAAAAGTCCAGCGTGTAAGCATCATCGATATCCACCGACCGGGTGTCTTCGGCCCTGAGTTTTAATTTTCGTTCCATTTACCTTTAGATCACAAAGCCCCTTGCGGGGCTTGCTGATTATTTGTTTTTTTCTTCGAGATATTTTTCCAGGACTTTGCGGTCGTTTGATCCCGTGGCCTTGATAGCGCCGGCAACTGCCTGACCGCTGACTCCCATCTTGTCCTTGAAATACTGTATCTCATAGCTCTCACTGCCACTCACTTTGGAGCGATCCGCTTTTCCTTTTTTTGTTTTATCGTCTGACATAGTAGTAGATTTTAGATGTGACGATATAACAAATTCGATACCAATGGGTTTTAATTAGAACGATAAAGCTTATACTAATGGAAAAGTTTAAGATAAATGTAGCACGACAGGCGAACTTTTTAATTTACCGAAGGAGGATGCTTTAAAGGGTACATAGCAAAAGAATCATGTATATAAACATTTCGGGCGTTTTACTATATAAAGATCAAAACCTACAAACAATAAGCACCCAACTAAAAACGCACAGCTCGCTTAATTTTTTTACTGCGCAAATAGGCTGCGCAGCCCGGGGCATTATTTGTATCTTTCAATGAAAGAAAATTAAAGTTATGAGCTACAATGATGTACATTTTGATTCGGCCCTCAATGCCAAATTAAAAGATAGACTTTCAAATCTGCAACAATGGCAAGACTATGTGATTGAATATTTAGCACAATATTTGGTCGCGTCAAGCAGTCAAGCACAAACAATAGGATGCGATGCGTTTCTTCAATTACTGGCGAAAATTCGCTTTAACCTTGATTCAACAAATGTTCTATTGCCGAAGATGTATGAGGATTATCGCTATAAAACCAGCATAAACGTTTTGTATCGAGCCATGGTCGATGACATCATAAACAGTTACTATTTGTGGGGTACGGTAGTCATTAATGATATAAATCAATACGCTCTTAGGAACGAATTAAATATCCTGCATAAGGAATTCATTATGAGTGTAATCGAGGGAATTACTTCTGAGCAGCAGTTCAGGACGTTTCTTGATACTTTGAATAATACAACTCCAAGCCCTGTAACGAATGTCGAAGAGGAATTTAAGAAAGGTAACCCGGAATTAATCGATCAAAAAGGAGATTGGAAAAAGAACAGCGAAATTCGAGCAACAACACATACTAATATCTTGAAGTTACTAAATCAGAAAAACAACTCGGCCTTCATTTCAGAAAAGAAGAAATTGGAGTTTTTAAAAGCCCGAGGGGTGCCTTGGCACGATGAACTAATGTCATTATTCAAATATCTTTCACAATACCAACATTTCAGCCCTCGTGCGCATGATTTATTAAATTCACATATTGACCAGGATATAACGATATATCAGCATACTTTAGGTCAACTTTTAATGCTATTACATGAGCTGTTTCCAATACTCAAATTAAATAATAAAGAAGAGCTTGATACTCACTTGAAATTGCTTGGGGAAAAAATGATAAATTCTTTTGATTCAGAGTTATAAGGAAAACTATACTAAATGATAGAACAACCAAAAAACAGCATTTCGCCGATGAGCGAAGAATTAAATATGCAGTTACGTTCAAAGGTGCTGGAAAAAGCACTGTTAATCGAAGACTGCATGACTAAAATATTGTTAACATTTTTAATGGTCGATAAGCTAGACACCAGAACGTTAAGCAACCGTAGTAGCAGTTTATCATTTAAGCAGAAAATAGATTTACTTTATGATCTCGACGTGCTCACCAAAGAGGAAAATGGCATGCTTTTACTATTTATGGAGTTTAGGAACCAGTTTTCACATAATTCAGCTTGCAATTCTTTTGAAAAAGCCGTCGCTGCTATAGATGGCAGTAAAAACAAGCTATTGAAGTTTAATGATCTCACTTTTGATGCTGATATAGAGTTTCGACTCGATAACGCATATAGCACACTACACGTAGCTTGCCTGGACATTGTTTTAGCTAAATATGAGCAACGTCGCGCCCAAATCGAAGCCCGTCAGAAGTTAATTAGTGATGTCGTCACCTATAGCGCGATCATTATGGACAGTGATTCAGAATTAATCTCTAAAATAATGAAGCATTGCGTGCCGGCTCACGGAGATACTGATCAGGAGATGAGTTTGAAAATCTCCGTAATAAACATGATCGATGAACATACCACAACCCTTCACAATAATGAAGAACTAAAAGACTTAAAGGTGTCATTAGAGCAAAATTTGGAACCCGTTCAATTGAAAAATTTCTTTAACAGATAAATATTATCCTTCCAGCCAGGCTAGCTATGAGAAACTGTTTAAATAGTTTAATATTGCTATAGGCTCGGATAAGATTTTTACCTTAAAAAGTTTCTCTGCGTTAACAGGTGGAGTTTTCAGCAGATGGTGAAAACGTTTTTCCGTGAAAAAAACATCCGCATAACCGACAGCAGAACATGAGTGAAGGAGATCATAATAGTCATTGCTTTTATATCTTTGATCTCTATTCATAGCCATTGCAGAATGAATGGCAGCCATTAAGTACATATGCGGCGCGTACTGTTTAAATAGCTCTATATGACTTTCTGCCCTGATACTGTTTTTTAGTGGGGCGAGTTTCCAATCTGAATAGCTCTTTATTATCGAGTTAAGTTCACGCAAGATTAAATTCTTAAATTGCAAAATCTCTTCATTTTGAGCTTTTGCCGAATTAAATATTTGAGCGATGATATCGCCGGAATTCTCGTTTTTCGAATAATTGCCTATGACGTACTCTTCAAGTGTGGAAGTGCACAATTCGGCAAAGCTGATATTTTTCATGATCCCGGGCAGGCTGTCAAACTCTTTGAGGACTGTTTGACTATAAACCGGATTGGATTCAAAAACAGTACTTAAATGATACCTTGGGATCAACGGCTCTCCAGAAATTATCCGATCAACGTTAACCAACTCATTGAGATTAATATTGATCGTGTTAAATATAATCCCTTGTCCAATGACGTCGAACACTTTGGCTGTTGCTTTACGTCGTGGTTCGTCGATCTTGTCCATCTCATCAATTATGGATGATGATATGACACAAACTATCTTTTTCAGATCGATTAGCTGCTTAAGCAACTTGTAAATGTCACTATAAACCTGTTTGTCCGATGCGGTCAGGTTTAGTTGTTCGTTGTTGGAAAGTAGGTCACGAAATATAATAAGATATTTCAGGTCGAGGAAAACAACATTTTTGCCGATAATAGTATCGTGAAGCTCCCATTCTCGTTTTCTGTTGAATTTTCTAAAGGATAGGTGGTAGTCACTGTCCTTATCCGCCATGATTTCTTGGAGTTCGCTTAAACTAAATTCCTTCAATGATTAATCTCCTTATAAAATATTATAGGTCATCAAATGATAACGGTTTTGCATCATTTTTTTGTTTAGACTTGATATAGTCAATTACCGCACGAATTTTTGGGTGCAGATCTTTATAAGGTAATGAGTCGATCCTATCGGCGAAGGCATCGGATTCCTCCATTAACATGGTTGCAATAAATGCGGCTTCCTGGTCATCTTTGACGCTTATCAATAGATCATCAAACACGCCCATGGCGTAGTACCTATTGAAATATATCGAGGTTAGCAGATTGATTTTAAGTGCATCACGTTTGGTTTCCAATTGTTTTGCAGCTTGAAATATCGCCTTCATGAGATTCGCGATGGTCTCTGCATATTCAAATCCTAACCTATTATTAGATAAATAACTCATTATTCCATTGGTATACACATAGAATATACGATGGAACTGTTCTTCAAAATCTACTACAATTTTTTTAATTACATCTTTAGGAAGTTTATCGAGAAAGTCGAAAAACATATCTTCATCTTTTTCAACGGCTCCTATCGAAGCGATAATATTTTCAATTACAGTTTTGTCATATTGCCCTCTCGAGGCAAGTTCTTTGGCCGTGTCTACGTATGACTCAAAAGCCTTTACCGGATGGGCATTGATATCCAATGATGCATTGTAATTATTCACTGCGTCCATTAACTCAGCTACACTTGAAAAGCGTTCATTCGGACGTTCTTTAGTTGCACGCTGAATAATATACATAAGTGGTGAAGCGAGTGCATGAACGTTTATTAGAATCGGATCTTCTCCAGTTAACATTTGATAAAGCATTTTACCTAATTGGTATACATCACCTCTGGCTGTGGCATTTTTGGTTCCTCCCGGTAGCTTGTATTCCGGCGGTATAAAACCTTCGGTTCCCATATATACATTTGAAGATGTAATAATCGTGCTGTCCCTAGTTTCGAACATTCCCAATCCAAGATCTGAAACTACCACTGAGTCATCGTCCATCACCAGCACATTTGCAGGCTTAATGTCGCGATGCAACTGATTGGCTGCATGTATAGCTTTAATTCCCTCACAGATAACCAAGAACAATTTCAATGTAAATTCATGGTTCCTTTGCAGTTTAGGAAGGTAATCCACTAATGAATTTTTCGCCAATGGCATAACAAACCATAACGGCTCAGCGATTAATTCGTATTCTATCAGCTTGACTACGTATGGACTACTTAGTCCCGACATTAATCGCACCTCGCGATTAAATCGTTTCAGGTCTTCAGGTTCGTCAGATGTACATATCTTAATGGCATATAATTTTCCGTCTGTCAAATTTTCTACCTTATAAACTTCCCCAAAACCACCATGTCCCTTTAATTCCAGGATTCTATATTTATTGCTTATGATTGTATCAACTGGAAATTTCATTCTCAAATCTTATTTTCATCTTTTAAATTAAGAACTTATTTTAATTTCATTAGTGATTAAAATAAAATAACGGTAAATCATCATGAATGATAAGTTTTTGGTTCATAAAGAATCTGGTAATGTCATACATGCAGATGATAAACGAATGTTGCATTATGGTTTTGACGACTTCGTAGATTGCGTTGTAAAAGGTGATGATTGTTTTATATGCGGCGCAGAAAATGGCTCTAAACCATTTAATAATGAACACGTGATCCCAAAATGGATAATGAAGCATTACTGCGAACCTGATGGATTTATTATTCTTCCAAACGGCACGACAATTAAACATGTTCATTACACGGTGCGATGTTGCGAGGACTGTAATAGTGATTTGAGTGAAATTTATGAAAAACCAATCAGTGAACTGATAAAAAAAGGTTACGATTTTGTATGGAACGCATTAGCGAAAGACGAATCACTATATCTTAAACTATTTCGTTGGGCGTGCTTATTATTCTTCAAAACTCACTTAAAAGACTCCTATCTATTTGCAGAGCGTGATAGGCGCAACTCTACAGGAAGCATTGCCGATACTTATTGCTGGCATCCCCTTTACCACATACATCAAATAATTAGAAGCTTTCATACAGGTGCACTTTTAACACAGGATATTCAGGGTACCATTTTGGTTTTCGAAGCATTAGATGAGGGTCCTAAGGAACAGTTCGATTATTTGGATAATCTTAATAGCCAAATTGTAATGGTTAAGGTTGGCCAGGTGGTAATTCTTGCAGTACTGAATGACAGCCGTTTTTGCCTTGCCGGATATAAAACGTTTTTAAGCCGAATAAATGGCTCACTGAACACCGTACAGATTCGAGAATTATTTGCCCGATTAAGATATCTAAATGACAATATCAAGAATAGGCCAAGGTTTCACTCTTTGTTTAAGGATAATCAATTCATAATTGGTGCTAAAGTCCCTAAGAAAATAGAATTTCTTTCAGGTAAAAAAGAAAAGTCTTCTTTATTTAAATTCATGCGTTTCTATATCGAAGATTTAGTCCCTCCAAATTTGCCCGATCGTGAAAAATTTCTTTTGGATTTAGGAGAAGGACGAGCGCAGTTTATTTTCGATGAGAACCTTAAATTTTTCCAACATCAGAGTTTTCAGGAGCGTTTAAATCGAAAAGCTTAGGGATCTAAATTTTCTTTGCAGAGTTCGTCTGTTTTATTTACACCTAGGTTCGCCAGACACGTCGTTTCACCTGTATGATCCTTTGTATCAACTGGCAAAAATACAAAAGGTTCGTTTTCATTAGTAATTTGGACGCCAGTATTGTTATCTATTATGCTGTCACCAAATACTCGTTTATATATTGTACATTCACCTGCAGCAACCAACTTGATTTTCGAGTCTGCTGCTTCCGGCGTTATTGCAACATTGAATCCTTCACCTCTAACTCGCACACTTGGGTATAAAACACCGTCAAAACCAGCGTCAATAACAAAGTCTGTATACAGCGCTGAAATTAAATAATGATAATCTGCTGGAATTTCCTCCTTGCCAAATTCTCCTGCGATATAATCACTTATCAATATTGATGGTTCGCGGTATTCGGGATTATTTTCAACAAAGGCATTAAAATCTTTCACTATTTTGCGAGTGTGTGCACTTGCGTCGAAAAAATCTTTGTTTTGAAGAACGGCGACCAATTTAATATCTGATGTAACTTCCCATTTGCTGTAAGCAATTTGGCGAACGCCACATTCTGTCTGTTTCGCTAACCATTGCGAAGCTTCCATTGTTACTACAATTCTCTCATTATCTAATTCGCCCTTATCGATTTCTTCTGGTATTATGCTACCATAAAACATTGTCTGATTAGGCGTACTCGCTCGTTGATAGGTTTTGTTAAACTGCTGTGGTTTGTATGATAATGAGGCACGGGTTTTATAAGGCCATTGGTTATCTTGGGGGCGGGCTCGTAAAATTATTTTTCCTGGGTGTAATTTATACTCGATGACAACCACCTTACCAAAATTCTTCATCAAAGAAATTATTTCGTCAGTTGGGTATGTGCTTAAATCAAGATTTTTTAACTTGGCAATAGAAGATTTCAAATGCTCAATAAGAGTGTCTGACATATTTTGATTTGTTTGAAATTATGTAATTATCGTAAATAATAAAGTGTCAATTTTGGATTATCTTTAAAAAAAACGCTGGAATGAAAGAAATGCTAATTCTAAAAGCTTGTGGACTACCTGATGAGAAGGCCGAATGCCTGAATATTAAAACACAGGCTGAATTATATGATATTCAAGTATATGATGAATGTCCAAAGACAACAAAAGAATTAGTTGCACTTTTGAACCGGGGAATAAAATATGATTACATATACCTCAGTGCTCATGGTGACGAGGATGGTTTCGCTAATGATGATGGAACAATCAATTTATCATGGATGGATTTTGGCACAGAGCTGTGTAGTTCAATGTGTATGAATGATGATTGTATAGTATTGCTTTCTTGTTGTCGCGGCGGATTAAATCAGGTCGCTTATGACCTATTCTATTGTTGTTCAAAAATTGCCTACATAGTTGGCCCAAGGCAGAGTTTATATCCTCATGATATGCTGATAGGATTTAACATCCTTTTGTACAATCTAGAACATCGGGGCATCGATCCTGTTGTCGCATGTGAAAAAATAAAGCTTGGTACAGATATAAGGTTTGTTTGTTTTGACAAATTGGAAACTGAGTCGGAGCCAGCGTTTTTATTCCACGTCAAGCGTTATACCGATGCTCAGTTGAAACAGTTAAATGAAGCAAAAGAAAAAGCTAATGAACCTCCAGTTTATATCCCGACAGAGATTTTAGACCTAGTTAAGATTAAGGTTTTACCTTAGTAATTTGAGGAAGTTCTAAAGCTATATATCTCGGCAAAGGAATCATTCTTATAAGCTTTTGGGTGCGTCTTCCTATATAGATCAAGAACTCCAAACAAAAAGCACACAAGTAAAAATGCCAGGCGCTGTTTGATTCTTTTTTACTGCGCAAATAAGGTGCGCAACTATTGCTGTGATTTTTATGCGACATGTAAGTTGACTTACTTCCGAACGCGTGATTATGGCTTTTAGCTTCTTATAATTAGCTAACTTTACCTGATATAAACCTAATTACAAATACAATGCAGCTCAATATTATTCTACTTGGCCAGTACCTGGCAAACTATAAATGCCCAACCCAAATTTATCTTGATACGGATGACGGTGAGTGCATTTTGCGATTCCTGCGTGGGGCGGATGAGAATGGCAGTCGGGTGGAGTTTCTAAGCCTGCCTCAGATCGATGCGTTACTGGCTGCCAACAATGTCGAAAGCCGTATGATCTACATGCGCGATCTTCCTCAGGAGGAATTGCGTTTGTTGGTCCGAGGGAAACAGGATAAACAAAAAAACATCAGTGATATCCTTTATGGAACGCTGGCCAAATATATTATTCAGTTGTTCGCAGCGGGTACTGATGAACTATTATACCCCGATCTGGAAATACTGGATATGCACAAAAAATCACATTTCGCCGGTATTTTCGACAACAAATGAGCGAATCAATCCACACCTTCAAATGGTTTCTGCCAACGTCGATCCGGAGTAGGGAGAAATACCATGAGTTCGACATTACACAGCAATGCAAAAGATTTTTCTCTCATCCAGATTATGTAAGCCGCAAAATTAAGTTCGACGTAGAATATAGAGTCGATCAGACTTTCCTTGACAAGGTAGAGGAAATCCGAATCAGGATATTTCCTTTCACTGATGCACCGATGTCCAATATGAAGGAGGCAGATACAATCGCCAAGAGAGAAATAGACGTTTCGCCGGAATTCAAACACATCTTTCAGCGGGGTAATTTGCGCTTAGCTTACGGCCTGGTGATCATAGAGATAAGATTTAAGGCCGATCAGGAATATCCCACCATGTTGAAGCTCCATGAAGAGACTGATATACGGAAAGTCCTTAACTGGAATATGGATTTTGAACACATGGTGCTTAAACTGACGACGTTAACAAAAGACCTGTGCGCCTTTTTTCTATTAGGTTTGCATATTACTTTTCCGAGTTTTGCAACTGACCACCGATCAGCGAGAGGCCAGTCGATGGGATTAATCGCGCTAAGGGGCACGGACACATACATCAAAGATGTTCACTCAGATGTTTTGTCCTACCCATTGTTGCTGGAGGCATCTAAAAAACAACAATTGGCAAGTAACCTCACAGAGATCGCCAAAGTCTGGCACAAAGATGTCTGGTCATTTCACCGCTTTATCAAAGCTGTGCAATCGGATCACACAACGATCGACCAATTTCTGGACCTGGTATTCACCTTGGAAAGTTTTTTTGATAAAAATACATCAACGGAAACCATGCGCCTGGTAACAGCAGTACTGGCTGGACATGATCGAAAATCTGCCGCTGCAATAGACCAGTTAGTTGCCGATTGTTTCCTGATCAGGAACGAGGTTGTACATGGCGGAATGCACTATCGGCTGCATGATGATAATCCGCGGAAAGCTAAAGGAACGCAAAAAACAAAGATGATTCTGGAGCTTTTCTGGGAATTGAAGAATCTCAATATCCGGTTATTGCAACTCGGCATTGAAAAGCTGATCTCCGACAGAAATCCCATCCCGGCAAAATCAATCCGTTTTAGCACGAACGACATCATCGATAGGATCTTTTAAAGAGAATTATAGCCATTACCAATATTGTATAAATTAATCCAAACCAAATCGCTAACATTGATGAGAACCTTAAAAGTTTCTACTTTGTCCTGAACCATGAACATCATCCCATTTGACGAACTTAACAATACTTACGGTACAATAACAAGTATCCGCAACCATTTCCGTGACCACTTAGCCGACTCGATCAAATTTGCCGATGACTACGAGGCAATAGTCAATTATGCGAGTAGTCAAATCGGTTTTGGTTCCGATAAACTTTCTGTAGAAGAACGCTGTGCACTAGTCCTCGGGAAGATCGGATACTATAAGGATGGGCAGATTATTGAGCAGCTTTGGGATGGTTTTACCGACTCGTACCGCCCTGTTTATCATTATTTCAAACACGTGCTGGGCTTTAACGACCTGCCGAAACGGATGTTGGCGCAGCTGGATGCTTTGGTGCGAGCTGACCTGAAAGGCATCCTACGGCTGATTCAACGCTATGAAACGAGCGAACCGACGATCATCGATTACCTTGCAGACGGTACCAAAAGAAAAGAACATGAGGACAGGATCAGGCTGCACTTTTATGATAGATGCGTCAGGGAAAGGAATACAATTGTGAATTACTTGGCGTTCGGCATCCAGAACCGCGCTTTTGAAAAATCAATGAACGAAGACATGCTTGGCGGCTATACCACTTCTTGGTTCAATGAATTTCAAGACCGCCCGTACCGCTGGTGGCTTCCGGATGCCATTCGTTACTTTGATTACCAACAAATTAATACCTATCATCACCGCGTCGATGATGTGCCGATCAGTAGTCTTAATACGTTGAAGGACGCCCAAGCGTCGGGGGACATCTCCAAATTCTATTCGGAACTTGCAACAATGCGGCCGCCTGAATTTATTTTTCATGGCATTATGAATTATCTTCTACCTGTAAATAATTTACTCGATGAACGAAAACCAATCTTTGAAGAGCTCGAAAAGCTTTTCGAGCATAAATTGTGGTATGGTTTCACCGCCCTCGCGCTGCCACAGGTGGAAGGTATTTTTTCGGACATGGCTGCACTGATCCTTCCAGGCAAAAAGTTCAATTCATTGCCGAACAAAGTTTTGGCTGTCCGACCGTATTACGAGTATCACGAAAATACTTTTGACTATTTTGAATATATCCTGCCGAGGCTGCGAAATCGCTTCCTGCATAGTGGCAATGTGATCGGTAAGGAGTTCGAGCATCTGGCCTATGATCTCTTATATGACCTTGGGTTCCTTCTACAGGTGTTTCTTCGGCTCAATGACGAACAGATCGTGCTGGCAAATCTGCTAAACGGCGACCTTGAGCGAAAACTGCTTTCGATCAAAGAATTCAATGAGTTTTTTAAAATGCTAGGCAGGCTAAAGGCGCGGGCCACTGAAAATCCAGGAAACTTCAAACTAGAACAAGTTTTGGCGAAATGGGCCGATTTTGAGCGTGACAGGTTGACTGCAAGTGGAATATACGAAAGCATCGCTTTCCAAATCACCGCCCGCCTCAAAGATCAGACGATCGAACTTTTCAATTCGATCGCTGAACTGACTAAAGACTGGCCTGAACCGATAGTGATCTATACTATTACTTCGGGTGATCTCCGAAAGCGGATACCCGAATTAATGATTTCGCTATCGAACTATCGCATGGCATATACTGATCAGTATCAGGCAATCATGGATATGCATGAATGGCTTGAACAATACAAAACCCACTTACCCAGCATAAAAGAAGAACTTGCGACAGAACTATCAAAAATCTACAAGGAAGAAAAAGAGCGAGACCGCATAAAAAAAATGGGATTACTGAAACCTTTGTTTGGAAACACTGATCATCATATATCGGAGCCCCTATAAAAAAGACACGAAAAATAAGGTATAGCTTAAAAAATGAAAACATGATTGTGAAGAATTGGATTTTTTTAAACTAGATGGGCCGTTTTTGAACGTTCGAGGCTAAATCTGAGAACAAATGCGATAATTGAAATGCTCCCAATCGCAGGCTGTATTATATTTAACAATCTGCTCCAAGTCAGCACTATGTTTATCTTTATCGCAGCAAACCAAAAAACCTATAAATAACTTTCGAAAAAGAGGGCGGCTATAAATTAAAAGTGTACTAAATCGCTATCTGTTTTATCTGACGAAATGAGCTTTAATCTGATCGACATTAACGACCTCGAGTACTGGTCGGGTCAAACCAACTCGAAGGCAGAACTGCCACTGATTATATCGAGACTGGCACGAATGACCACACCCTCACTTGTAAATCTTTATATTCCGAAAGGGAAAAGCATCTATCGCGGTGGCTGGGACGGTAAGATCGAAGCAAGTGCCACTACGCCGTTTATTCCAGAAGGGATTTCATTATGGGAATTCGGTACAGAAAAAAACCCAGCGGGTAAAGCCGAATCTGACTACCGAAAAAGAACCGATTCCGATCAGGAGGGAGATGTCAGCAATGCCACTTTCGTATTCGTTACAACAAGGGTCTGGGAGAAAAATGAAGATTGGATAACTGAAAAAAAAGCAGAGGGGAAGTGGAGAGACATCCGGGTGATAGATGGCAACATGATGGTAGAATGGTTGTCCGCCTCCGCCATTGTATCACAACAACTTGCCGGATTCATCGGAGTAAAAATAACGGGGAGTCTTGAATCTGTTGAACAATTCTGGGAAAACTGGAGTATCGGACCAAAACAGCAGCAACTCAGTCCAAAACTTTTGCTGGCTGGAAGAAAATCGGAGGCGGTCGCACTTACCGAACAGTTGCAGCAACCTCCGGCTGTCATACCGGTGCAGGCTTCTACGAGAGAGGAAGCACTTTCATTTTGCGCAGCTGTAATACTAAGCAATGAGGAATACCGTGAAAGGTTACTTGCGTGTACAGTGATCACGGACAACGAAGATGATTTTAAATTGATACTTCATGAACCACCTTCGGTGATCATCCCTCGCTTTAGTTCCAATAGCATCATCTATACCGCGATCACAAAAAATCATCATATCATCCTTTTACTTGGCGGTGATGAAAAGCGTGAAAGTGAAAATAAGATCGTACTGCCTAAACTTGGGCGTGAGGAGATTCTTGAAGGGCTTACAGAACTCGGCCTTACAGAAGATCAGGCAAGATCGCTATCCAAAGAGACAGGGAGAAACATTTCGGTTATACGCCGTAGACTTGGTTTTACAGGAACACAACCCGAATGGTCGTTACCTGCACATTATATGGAACTGTTACCCGCCCTGTTAGCGGGGAAATGGAATGAAGATAAAGAAGGTGACCGAATGATCATCGCAAATCTATCAGGAATGTCATATGATGCCTATACTGAAAAGCTAAAAAAGTGGCTCGTGCACAACGATCCCCCAATAATCAACGCGGGATCACACTGGCGCGTTGTGTCTGCGCTTGATGCATGGACGTATCTCGGGCAGTATCTGTCAAAGGCACAGCTCGAAGCCTTGGCAGACAGCTTCCTGTTTGCCTGCGGCGACATCAAGCCGTCCTTATCCCTTGAGCCTGCACAGCGTTACATGGCATCGTTCTACGGCAAGGTATCCGACTTTTCACACCATATCAGGGAAGGCTTAACTCAAAGCCTGATCCTAATTGCTCTTTATGGCGAAAACTACCAGCTGCAACTACCGCATACCCCACAGATATGGGTCGATCAGCTCGTATCCAGACTATACAGCAAGCAGGACGAGGATCTCTGGAAATCTCTTGACGATATACTTCCGCTGGTTGCAGAAGCCTCACCTTCCTCGTTTCTAAATGCGCTTGAACTTTTTCTAAAACAGGCACCCGAAAAATTACAGCAGATTTTTGAAGAAGCCGGCGGATTTATATCCCCCTCTTATTATCATACAGGCATGCTCTGGGCACTTGAAGGCCTCGCATGGCTGCCGCATTATCTTCCGAAGAGCTGTTTTGCGCTTCTGAAACTTAATGAGCTTGATCCCGGTATCAAGATTCAGAACCGTCCGATTAACAGCATCTATGAGATATTGAATCCTTGGATGCCTCAAACTTTTGGCTCGTCAGTAGAACGGAAAGAAATTATCAGAACGATAATATTGCGCGAGCCCTCTGCAGGCTGGAATCTTTGTCTTGTACTGCTTCCATCACATTCTATGGTGGGGCATCCTACCTTTCAGTTGCGCTGGCGTCAGTACCATCTGGAACAGCCAGAGATACTGACAGATAATATCTATGCCGATTTTCTTTCCTTCCTTGCAGAACAATTATTAAGCTTGAGCGGTCATAATATTGAAAGATTAACAACGCTGCTCGGCCGGTTTGACGATCTCGGCCTGACTGATAAACAGAATCTGATCAGGCATATCAAAGATAACGCAGCAAAAATTGATGACAGTTCGCAAAATATGTGGGCTGCGATAAGAGAAGTTCTGCATAATCAGCATCTTGACTACCGGGAAGACTGGTTCCTTCCGGAGCCGGATAAAAAACAATTGAAGACGCTTTACAATCTGTTTACACCAAGGTCGGTAACCGATGCCAGTCTGTGGGTTTTCAACGATAACTGGCCTCATTTTCCGGATGGGTTCGGGAAAGTAAAAGATAACGGCACTGCCCAGGAGGCATTTATTAAGAAGAAACGTATCGAAATGCTTAAAACGATCTATCAGAACAATAGCTTTGAGATATTTGAAGAATTGACAACTAAAGTAAATGAACCATGGATTTTCGGTTCAGTAGCTTCCATGATCAGATTAAAAAAGTCGGAAGAGGTTCAATTTGCTGAACTATCCTTTTCCGGTGATCCCAAAAAAGCAGCGGCAGGCCGGGGTTTTATTTCACAGATACACTTTTCAGAAGGACTTAAAGCAATCTCTACACTATATGAGAAACTGAAAAAGAAAAACCATACAGAGGAACAGCTTACCGGCTTTTTGCTGTGTGCCCGTTCAGAATTCGACCTGTGGCAACTGATAGAAGAACAATCCCGAGACATACAAGAACTTTATTGGAAAAAATGTGAGGGAAACTTCTGGGACAAGGATATCGTGCACCAGGAGTTTGAAATCGAGCGCCTAATGGCGGCGAAACGATATTACACGATACTACATATCTGCAGTCATAATGTGGAGAATCACAGAACTGAACTTTTAACGAAGACCCTAGAAAAGATAGCTACTGAGCATGTAACCGATACAGAACGCCTTGATCACCATCACCTGACGAGGCTGATGGATGAGCTATATAAGAGGCCGGACGCGGACCAGACACGGCTTGCTAGACTTGAGTGGAACTACCTTGAATTACTGACCAGAGGGTTTAATCGTAGCCGGCCTAAATTACTATACCAGGAAATGAGTAGCACCCCCGGATTTTTTATTGACATCCTTTGCTTTCTTTACCAGCCTGATGATGAAGAAATGATGGAGAAGGAAATGGTGGGATTGGAACCGGAGTTTATGCGGCAGCGCGCAAAAAAAGCATATCAGCTGCTGGATAACTGGGATGTGGTACCGGGCACAATACAACCACCCGAAGGAAGACTGATACTCGATGGAGAGGCATTAAAGGAATGGGTGAGCGAAGCAAGGCGGTTAGGATCGGAACGGGCCAGACTTCCTAAAGCAGACCTTTTTATCGGAAAAATACTTGGAAAGTTTCCCGAGGGCGAAGAACCTTGGCCGCCTGAACCAATCGCCGGTATCGTCGACGATATCAATACCAATGAGATCAAGGACAATTTCAGGGTCTCCGTAATGAACAAAAGAAGTTCATCGTCACGAAGCCCGTATGCAGGCGGTCAGCGGGAAAGAAATCTCGCCGCTTATTTTCAACGGCTGGCAGACGGTCGGAGATTAAAATACCCTGTCACCGCCTCAATCCTTGAGAGCATCGCTGCTTCCTGGATAATCCGTGGCAAAGCTGAGGATAATGACGCGCTGGTTAATGATCTTGACTGAGTGTAAGTGAGAAAAATCAAGAAATTAAAGAAAATATTCTAACGATATAATCGTTCACGATTGACCGCCAAGCTTTTGACAGGTATTGAATAATTTTAATGATTAATAGTCTTTTGCTCCCTGGTTCGGTCTATAAGGCGTACAATAGTCAACTTTACAACGACTACTTACCCACTAAGTCAATTTAGAAGATGCTTCGAGGCGCATTTAAGAGCGAAGAACCCGTTTTACAGTTAATACAAAGACTGAATTTGGCCTAAGTGGTTATTGCTTATCTCTCCATTTCTTTAATAATGACACAACCTTCAACTGGACATCATCTATTATTCGCCAATCGGGCTTGATATAAATATCTGTTGTTTTCGTAGTTGGATCAATATGATTTAAAGCAAATGCTACATCATCCTTCGAAAAGCGGCATTCATTCCGGGCTATACTCCCAAATGAATGACGTGCACAATACATTGTCAATGAAGAAATTCCTATTGCCTCACCGATTTCCTTTAATCCTTTGTTTAATGCTTTATTGAAGTTGCTGGATTCTGCATACCTGCCTCTTAGGCGGTTAAGGTATTTGAATAAAAGTTGGGATGCCTCCGGAATTAGATTTAAACTGATAAAAGCACTATCCTTTCTTCTTCCCTTGGTTTTTGACCTGTTATAATTAACCCTATTTTTGACAATAGCAGCTGGGGACAGATCATAAATGTCCTTAGCGTTCATGCCGCACATATAGAATGAAAGAAGAAAAATCTCCTTTGCTAACTCTGCACGAGAACCAGGAGTGCAATTAAAATCGCGAATTTTAATTATTTGCTTGATAGTCAATGCTCTCTTTGCAGTCATCGGAGCCTCAATTACTTTATGTTTTTTAAAGGGATAATGCTTTATCCTAATCAAGCCCCTATCTTCATCGTTAAACCGGTCCCGAGAAGCGTTGAAAAGAGTTCTAAGGTCACGTATGTGATTATGAAGACCCGAATCAGAAAGCCCTTTGCTAACATAATTAACATCTTTCCCAAATTGATTTCTACGTTTGAATTTTCTTTCTTTTCTCAGGTATCTTTCATAATCCGGAAGCATTATTGAATTTATTTGGTCTACTTCGACTTTTTGACTTCCAAAATAGTCACAGAGACTATTCGCAACTGTCAAAATCGGATAGGCAGTACTTTTTCTTCCTTGCTCTATCAATTCCTTTACATACTGCTTCGCAAACGCGATAATATCGATTACAGAATTTTCATCTTTCTGAGTAAGACGGTTTGCCAATTGCTTTACATCAAAATGAATCAGCAAACTATCCAGCTCCAATAACTTCATCCGATATTTGGCGATATCAGTCGAAATCACAGATAACAAAAACTTGTCTTTTACTGAAAAGTCTTTTTTAAGCTGTTTTTCACACGCAAAATAATTCGTGTTGATGTAAGTAATCTTCCGATTGTGAGTCAACCTGTACTTAATATTATAAGTACCATCCTCTTTTTTGTGGTGTTTGAGAACCACTTCCTTGATAGTAGCCATGCCGACGAAACCCGTTGTAAAACATTTGTAAAACATTTTCGTCAAGTTGGGCTGTTTTTCGTGTTAAACACAACGCATCAGTTTTCAACTGACGAATTATAATTTTTATGAAAAAACAGCCCTGAGGGCATAAAAAAAGCCCTTTTACTACTGTAAAAAGGCTTTTTAGAAATGGGGTAAATGATGGGGCTCGAACCCACGACCCTCGGTACCACAAACCGATGCTCTAACCAACTGAGCTACATCTACCGTTTGGAGAGTGCAAAAATAGAAATCTTACGGCTATTTGCAAACTCTTTTTAAAATTACATTCGGCTTACCTGTTTAATTTAGAACGATTTTAATTAATCACTAAATTTGTATTTATGGCTGAGCAATTAATTGAACTGAATGTGACAGGGATGCATTGTAATAATTGCGCCTTATCTGTACATAAACTACTCGAAAAAAAGGGCTTACATAATATACTGGTTGATTTTGCCAGCGAAGAGGTAAAATTTTCAACCAGCGACAGCACCAAACTGCCCGAAATAAAAAAAGGGATAGAAAATTTAGGTTTCAGGGTGATTGACGATATTTCGCAACATCAGCCTTCATTTTATGATAAAGTAGAGAACAAATTTATCTTCTGCGCCCTGTTTACCGCCCCCCTCCTGCTCAGCATGTTGCTGCCATGGCAATTTTTGCATCAGCCCATTGTACAATTATTGTTGTGTCTGTCGGTATTTATGGTAGGCTGTCTGCATTTTGGCAAAAGCGCCTGGAGCTCTGTTAAAGGTGGAGTCCCTAACATGGATGTACTCATATTTATAGGTTCAACATCGGCATTTATATATAGCCTCACTGGCACATTGCAGCATTTGGGGCCACAATACCAGTTTTATGAAACCTGTGCTGCTATTATTACACTGGTATTATTAGGCAACGTGTTCGAGAAACGTTCCGTGACCCAAACTACATCAGCAGTAAAAGATCTGATCAAGTTTCAGCAAGTAAATGCTAACCGCGTTGTTAATGGCGGGGTTGAAATTATCAGCGCCAAAGAAGTACGTCCCGGCGATACCTTATTAGTAAATCAGGGCGATAAGATACCCGTTGATGGCGAGATACTATCCGGCAGCGCCTCTGTTGATGAGGCCATGCTTACCGGCGAAAGTTTACCTGTCGAAAAAGAAAAATACGACCGGGTGATAGGCGGTACTATATTGCTTAATGGCAATATACACATGCTAGCCACCAAAGTTGGCTCCAACACCATCCTGTCGCAGATCATCGAACTGATGAAAAAAGCCCAGGCAGCCAAACCTCCCATTCAAAAACTGGGTGATAAGGTTGCTTCTATATTTGTACCTGCTGTATTGGGTATTTCCCTGCTTACTTTTATACTTACTTTTTACGTCGGCCATGCCGGCTTGCAACACTCCTTGCTGAATGCTATAGCCGTACTGGTTATATCGTGCCCCTGCGCCATGGGTTTGGCTACTCCTACCGCCGTGATGGTCGGTTTGGGTCGTGCGGCCAAGAACGGTATCCTCATCAAAGGAGGCGATACTATTGAAGCCGTAGCCCACACCAAATATGTGGTATTCGACAAAACAGGCACCTTAACCACCGGCAAATTCAGCATTAATGAGATCAAGACTGAACCTGGTATTGAAATCGAGCTGATCCGTGGCATCATCATCGCTATTGAAGAGCGGTCGAACCACCCAATTGCCCGCTCATTGGTTAACGGACTAAAAGGCCTGCCCAAACAAAAGGTGATACTCAAAGTAGCCAAAGAAGAAAAAGGACTCGGTATGCGTGCCGAAGACGTGGTAGGCAACAATTATTTCCTGGGTACAGCTAAACTGAATAAGGACGATCATTTTAACCTTTCGCTCTATAAAAATCAACAGTTACTGGCACAAATAGCCATTGACGATGAAATAAAGCCCGAAACCGCTTCTCTGATAGCTCAGCTCAATAAAATGGGTATCAAACCCGTGCTACTAAGCGGCGATAAAAAAGATCGCTGTTTAAAAGTAGCTACTGCCATAGGCATTAAAGAAGTACATGCCGAAAAACTACCCGATGAAAAGCTGAAAGTGATCGACATGTACAAGCAAAAGGGTAAAACTATTATGATAGGCGACGGCATAAATGACGCTCCTGCACTAACCAAGGCTGATGTGGGTGTATCCATGAACGATGCGAGCCAGGTGGCCATACAATCGGCCAGTGTGGTACTGTTAAATACCGATCTGCATTCGGTTATTAAGTTTTTACAGATTAGTAAGCATACCCTGCTCACCATTAAACAAAACCTATTCTGGGCATTTGCCTACAATATCATCGCCATTCCCCTTGCTGCTTTAGGTTTTCTAAACCCGATGATAGGTGCATTTACCATGGCTTTCTCTGATGTAGTGGTTATCGGCAATTCGCTGAGGTTGAAGATTAAGAAGGTTGATTAGCCCCCAGCCCCCTAAAGGGGAGCCTTTGATTAATCAGGTGGCAAAGGCCTCATTATTTCCTTTTTTTTCGTTAACATAGCCCTATATATTGATATTTAGCTATGATGAAATTCATTGAGCGTTATTTAGGCGGCGAAGATAGCACCGCTGTATATGATGACATTTATGCTTTAGGTGAAGAAGCCTTTAACAGCGAACACTTTGATGATGTACACGCAGTACTTACTGAAACCTTTAACAGGGTGGCTTTTAACCTCCGGGTAATTTATCGTGAATTAAATAATATCAACTATATATTCAAAACTACCTTTACAAGTAACTCCGACAAGCCATTGGTAGCTCCCCTATCCAATAGCGATCAATTAATTACAGACCTTGAAAATGCAGTTGCCGATTTTGGAAAAATACCACTTTCGTTAAAGCTGTTTTATAAAATTGTGGGAACATGTAACTTTGCATGGGATTACGAAAGTCAGCCCGATTTGCTATGGGAGGGCGCAGATCCCATACAAATTAGCAGTCTCGATGATCTGGTGGCCTATGTAATTACAGATGACTGGAAAGAATACATCAGTGAATCCCTTGAATATGATGAAGATGAAATACCGTCCTTAGAATTGGCAGCCGATTACCTACACAAAGACAACATAAGTGGAGGTCCTGCTTATTCCTTACAGATCACTCCCGGTGAAAGCATAGACAGCTTATTTTTAAACGAGCCCAACGAAACAACCTTTATTGACTATCTAAGGATCTGTATGGAAAACTGTGGTTTTCCCGGCGACTCAGACTTTCGGCAACATCAGAGTTATAAGGACTTTTACCTCAAAGTAAAACCACAGCTAAAGGCGATTTAAGAGAGTCGCCCGGGTATGGACTTATGGGCTATGCTTTCATTTATTATATTTGCGCAATGATCGAAATATTTACAGACGGTGCATCAAGCGGGAATCCGGGTCCGGGAGGTTATGGGGTAATTTTGCGTTCGGGTAAGCATTATAAGGAGCTTTCCGAAGGCTTTCGAAAAACCACCAATAACCGCATGGAATTACTGGCTGTAATAAAAGGATTGGAAGCCATAAAAACCCCCAATCAACAGGTGATGATTTTTTCCGACTCTAAATATGTGATCGACGCTATCGAAAAACGCTGGGTGAATGGCTGGCTGCAGAAAGGTTTCGCGGGTAAAAAGAACAAAGACCTGTGGTTACGTTATCTCGAAATCAGCAAACACCATCAGATCAAATTCACCTGGGTACGAGGCCATAATGGTCACCCTGAGAATGAGCGTTGCGACGAACTGGCTGTAGCAGCCGGCAAACAGAAACCACTACTGATAGATTCGGTTTTTGAAGTAGAGAACGCGAAAGCGGGGTTGATATAGATTAGTATCAAGTAGCTAGTATCAAGTATCACGACCTCTAAAAGCGGTATTTACATTAGCTAAAATCTTGATACTAGCTACTTGATACCCCCAATTTATCTCCCTACCAACTCTATAACCTGCAGGTCCTGAATTTTATCGCCATCGATACTAAAACGCATCAGGGTACGTACCTTATGCCAGCCTTGCTGCCCTGCCGCTCCTGGGTTAAGATGCAGACAGCCTATCTTTTTATCGGGCATCACTTTCAATATATGCGAATGCCCAGAAATAAACAGTTTAGGTGGGTTTAGGTAGATCTCCTTTTTCACCGCCGGACTATATTTGCCCGGATAGCCACCAATGTGGGTCATCCATACATCAACTCTTTCGCAGTTAAAGCGCAGGTTTTCCGGGTATACCAATCGAACATCCTTACCATCAATGTTGCCGTAAACGCCTTTTAACGGTTTAAAAGCGGCCAGTTTATCGGCCAGTTCCAGGGTGCCGAAATCGCCGGCATGCCAGATCTCATCGCAATTTTCAAAATGCTTAAAAACAGCGTCGTCAAGGTAACTGTGGGTATCGGATATTAAGCCTATGCGGGTCATCGGAGCAAATATAGATACAAGAGGTAAGAGTCAAGAATCAGGAGTTAATAAATCTGTTATTGCGTGCAAAAAATCCTGAGTAAAGCTTAAAAAGCGGGTTTACATGGTTTACACTTTTCATGGTTTAAATTTATTTATTTAATTGATAATCAGATAAATAATAATTATTTGTGTCGTTTTTTGGGTTTACAGTGTAAACCATAATTAGTGAGTTTACATCAGTCAGTTTTATAGCATTTTGGTATTCCAACATTTGTGGATTGGGGACGGGCGATAGTGGAGATAGTATCCATGTAAAAACATGTCATTGCTCAGTGCGGCAGCCTCCTATTTAGAGAGCAAACTTTACATATCCGATCTGCTTATAGGAGATTGCTTCGTCGTTCCCCCTCGCAATGTCATGATGGGAGATTATCTGATTAAAATATAGTCAAAAAATTCTTTAATACCTCCTGATATTGCCTGCTGTAAACTTTAGGCTCATCGTAGATCACTAATTTCTCCTCTTCCGATTGGCTTGTATTAAAACCCAGAGCCAGTATTTCTCGGTGGGCCTCATCGCTTTCAAACGAATGTATACTAACTACTTTTTGTAAATGAAGCTGATATTGCTTAGCCAAAGTCTTAACCAACTCCGCGGTATCAATGGGTAACACCAACCAGCAAGTCCCATTCTCTGTTAAATGCTTTGAAATACCTTTTATTAGCCCTTCAAAAAAGCCCTCACCCGCATGCTTAGCCAAATTCTTCTTTGCTCCCGGCGATTGCAGCGAATTGATATAGAACGGCGGATTGGATACGATCAGATCATACTTTTTATCGGGATGATCAGCAAAAAAACCTTCAATGTCAATTGGGAACAGCCTAAGCCGATCAGCAAAGGGAGAGTTTTTGAAATTGATTTCAGCCGTTATAGCCGCGCTTTCATCAATCTCCACTGCGTCAATCCGGGCATCAGCAAAACGCTGGGCCAGCATCAGGGCAATTACGCCGGTACCGGTGCCTATGTCTAAAATGGTAGAATATTCGGCGGTACCGGCCAATGCGCCTAATAAAACACCATCCGTATTGATTTTCATGGCGCAACCTGTTTGATCAACGCTGAATTGTTTAAATTTGAATATCATGTTTAAGAAAATAACGGCGATTAGTTTAGTATCATTAATTTCAATAAACTGTTTTGCTCAAAGCATTAAAGGCACACTTCCTAATACAGTCAAAGTTAGCATTGATAATCTTTTTAAAGCATATAGTAAACAAAACTCGCCCGGCTATGCCATAGGTATTGTTAAAGCAACAAAAGTTTTATACACCCAGGGTTATGGTTCAGCCAATCTGGATTATCTTATCCCGATAACACCTAATTCTTCATTTGATATCGCGTCCGTATCCAAGCAGTTTACGGCGGCCTGCATAGCCCTGCTTATTATGGATGGCAAATTAAGCTTGGATGATCCTGTAAGTAAATTTGTCCCCACCCTCGGTAAATACAGCGATACTATCCGCATTAAGCACCTGATATATAATACCAGCGGGATAATTGACTATTTTAAGCTCTCCCGGCCTGATGGCCACTCCTGGATAACGTTCAATTATTTTGATATTGACTACTGTATAAAAGCCTCGTTGAGTAAAGATACACTTGCATTTAAACCCGGTGATCAATGGGATTATTGCAATGTGAATTATATGCTGCTCACCAAAATAGTTGAAAAAGTAAGCGGTATACCCTTTAGCGAATTTTGCAAAAAGCGATTATTTGAGCCCTTAGGCATGTTCAATACTTTAATTAATGACGATGTTACCGAAGTAATCAAAAACCGGGTAACCCCTTATAATATCCGTAATAAAGTTTATGCAGATGCCTACCGCAAAGAAGGCATTAATGTAAAGAACGAGGGCGACTGGATACAACATCCCAGAAATTCACCTCATTACGGAGGCAGCGGCGTTGTTACTACGGTAAATGATCTGCTGACGTGGAGCGAGAACTTTTTCACCAAAAAATTTGGAGGGGAAGAATTTTACAAACTGATGCACCTGACCTTAAAATTTAAACACAACAGGGATAATCAGGCGTTTGGCTTATATAGGGGTACTTATAAGGGCAAAACTCATTGGGCCTGAGACGGTGGCGATTTTGGTATAAGTTCGCAACTTATCCGTTTCCCGGATCAAAAAATAGCTATAGTAGTACTATCGAATTTAGGTTCAGGTAATGCTGCTGACAAAGCAAATGCCATTGCAGATATACTAATAACCAATAAGATACTTTAATCGAATTTTATCTTTCGTAAAGCTCCAGCGGCAATCCGTCCGGATCGGCAAAAAAGGTAAAGCGTTTGCCGGTAAATTCATCAATGCGGATAGGCTCTGTAATTACACCACTGCTTTGCAAGGAATTAACTACTTCATCAATATCATCAACCTCAAAAGCTAAATGGCGCAAACCAGCAGCTTCCGGGCGTGATGGTCGGGCAGGCGGCTCCGGGAAGGAGAAAAGCTCGATCTGGTACTGGTTGCCCACTTCCAGATCGAGTTTATAGGATTGCCGCTCCTCGCGATAAACCTCTAACAATATTTTTAAACCCAGTATCTCGCTATAAAAATGCTTCGACTTTGGATAGTCGGAACAAATAATGGCGATATGATGTACCCGGTTCAGCTTCAGCATTATTCGCCTAAAATAGAGTGTAATACGTTGCTATGAACCATTTTCAGGTCGGTAACATGACCGAATGGAACTTCATCAACATTCAGGAAACCATTGTTCACGGTACCCAGTAAGCTGAATTCCACATCGCTGGTAGCCATAAACTCAATAAAACGTTCCTGCTCTTCAGGAGCAACGGTTACCACTACCCTCCCTTGTGCCTCGCCAAACAGGAATGCATCCTTACGGATCTCGTCATCTGTTTCGATATCAAAACCTAAGCCGTTTGGCATAGACGACTCTAACAGCGCGATATATAAACCACCATCAGCCACATCATGCGCCGATTCGATCACACGATGCTTGATCAATCCTTTTACGGTTTGCTGCATCTCATATTCCTTGTCAATATCAAAATGCGGAGCAGGTGCTTTTAGTATTTTGTGCCACGAAGCCAGGTATTGTGATGACGCGATATCATTAACCGATTCGCCGATCAGATAGATCAGGTCGCCGGGTTGTTTAAAATCGGCGGTCATGATGTTTTCTACATCGTCCATTACGCCCAGCATACCGATAGTTGGTGTCGGGAATACCGAACCACCATCTGCCGACTGGTTATAAAAGCTCACATTACCACCCGTAACCGGGGTTTCGAACTTGCGGCAGGCATCGCCCATACCTTTTATAGCGCTTACAAACTGCCAGTAAACCTCAGGATTGTAAGGATTACCAAAGTTTAAGCAGTTGGTGATAGCCACAGGCTCGCCGCCGGCGCAGGTAATATTACGTGCAGCTTCGGCAACAGCAATGGCCGTACCTTTATAAGGGTCGGCATATACGTAGCGCGAGTTGCAATCTGTTGTTAATACAATAGCCTTATCGGTATCCTTAACCGCTACTACGGCTGCATCGCAGGCCAGGTTGGCGGTCATGGTTTGTACACCTACCATGCTATCGTACTGGTCGGTTACCCAACGTTTAGAAGCCAGGTTAGGGTGTGCAGCCAGGTGTTCGGCCACTTCAACCAGGTTTTCAGGTTCTTTTACATCATCGATGTTGAACTGCTGATTTTCGGCAAAGTAAGCAGGCTCGCGGTATTCGCGTTCGTAAACAGGTGCACCGCCGCCTAAAACAAGGTCGTCTGCAGGTACATCGGCAACTAATTCACCGTTCATAAAATACTCCAGGCGTTTGGTATCGGTCACCTCGCCTATCACGGCGCAGTTCAGGTCCCATTTATCAAAAACGACCTCCACTTCTTTTTCGCGGCCTTTATAAACCACAATCAGCATACGCTCCTGTGATTCGGACAGCAAAATTTCGTAAGGTTTCATATGATCCTGGCGGGTTGGCACTTTATCCAGGTCGATACGCATACCGTGCTCGCCTTTAGCGCTCATTTCAGAGTTGGAGCAGATGATACCGGCAGCGCCCATATCCTGCATACCTACTACGGCGCCGGTTTTAATTACTTCTAAGGTGGCTTCCAGCAATAGTTTTTCCTGGAAAGGGTCACCCACCTGAACGGCAGGAAGATCATTTACAGAATCGGCAGTGATATCTTTGGATGCGAAAGCCGCGCCGTGGATACCATCTTTACCGGTTGCAGAACCTACTATATATACCGGGTTACCCACACCGTACGAGGTTGCCGAAACGGTTTCGCCCGCTTTTACAATCCCTGCCGACATGGCGTTAACCAGCGGATTTACATTATAACAATCGTCAAAAAACAGCTCGCCGCCTACAGTTGGGATACCAAAGGCATTGCCGTAGTGACTGATACCTTTTACCACTCCTTTTACCAACCATTTGGTTTTATCCAGGCTCAGATCGCCAAAACGCAGGGAGTTAAGCTGTGCGATAGGGCGTGCGCCCATGGTAAATATATCCCGGTTGATACCACCTACGCCTGTAGCTGCACCCTGATAAGGCTCCAAGGCCGATGGGTGGTTATGCGACTCGATCTTGAAAGCGCAGCCGATGCCATCGCCCAGGTCAACCAGACCGGCATTTTCCTCACCAGCCTTAGCCAGCATACGCGGACTATCCTTAGGCAAAGTTTTTAGCCAGGTAATGGAATTTTTATAGGAACAGTGCTCGCTCCACATGACCGAGAATATAGAAAGCTCGGTAAAATTGGGAACTCGCCCTAATATCTCTTTTATACGTTCAAATTCTTCGGGTAATAAGCCTAAATCTT
>Ga0207671_10000174_pt1 | contig 99198 bp, 90 predicted proteins | sample KBSC24metaG_FD_184352 | JGI IMG/M metagenome (GOLD analysis project Ga0207671, IMG submission 184352) | Corn rhizosphere microbial communities from Kellogg Biological Station, Michigan, USA - KBS C2-4 metaG (SPAdes) (version 2) | ecosystem: Host-associated > Plants > Roots > Rhizosphere > Soil...
TCCGCATGGTGGTGGACCCTTGAGGGTTCACGCCGGTTGAAAACGAGCCGACCTGCCAGGACGGGATCTGCCAGTAGTGACTGACACCACCACCGCCGCCCGTGCCGAATGGTCCCCAGGAGTGGTCATTAGGCGAGAACCATGCGGATTCGGACAGGTAATGAATATCCGAAGTATCTCTCAGGGTCGTCGCGCCCACGCCGGTAACCAGTGGGGCTGATGCGGGGTCGTTAACGCTGAGGCTTGCCGTCGATGAACTTGTTGACTGATTGTCGTATGCGCCGCCGTCTCCGGCGGATGCGAAGAACGACTGTCCCTGGGCCGCCATCTGAGCGAAGATATTGTTTTCCGCCTGGCGCAGGCTATCCGAGTGATACTGCTCCGATGTTCCCCAGGATGTGCTGATCTGCTTGGCGCGATTGTCTACAGCGATTTTGTTGTAGATGTTGAGAGTGCCCTCACCTGTATTCACATTTTCGTATACTAAGATACGCGAAGCTCCGGGAGACAGCGCCAAGAGCATGTCAATGTCGAGCACCGTTTCGGCCGCATCGTCACCGGGGGATGTCGCGGTGTTGAAGTTGTCGACACCGATGTTCTCGATGGCGACGCCTGTGCCGCCGTAGGTGGCTGCGAAGGTGGAGACATCGCTGGCTCGGTACGTATCCAGAGCGACAATCGCGAGGGTCTGGCCGGCTCCGTTGTAGGGAGAGCCGTTCAAGCCGTAGATGCTGCGAACATCATTGGGGGATAGAAATCCATGCCCCGTGCCCGAGAGGTTTGCAGTCAGGCCGCCGGTCGGTTTCGAATGAGCGGACAGTCGTGAGTTCGGCCGGTGGAGCGGAATATCGTCGAGGCCCGCTATCGCGAGCACACGGCCGGCGATCTGGGCAGGCAGCGTGGGTTCACGGTCGGCGCTCATGAAGGTTGAGCCGGTTTTGGACTGATAGCGGAGCATGCGAACGCCCATGGCCTGGCTGACGCCGGCGACGGAACCGCGTACGCGGACCATAGTGCCGTTTGGCGAGATATTGACAACGCGCATGCCGCTTGAGGCGGCATACTCGGCAACGGCATCGACATCGGCCTGGGACGGTCCGAACTTCGCCGTGAACTCGGCGGAAGTGAGGTAATGGCCGAACTGCGGATCGCCGGGTGTATAGAGATGAGCAAGTGTCTGCTCAAGTTCATCGGCATTGCGCAGCGGCAGGACAAAAGTGATATCTTTCGTCTGCGAAGGATCGACGGCGGCGACGGCATGAGCCGTCCGCACGGCAGCCGGTAAAACCGGCAAAGCAAGCTTGCTATCAGACGATTGTGCCGATAACACTAATTGATATGAGAGACTCAATCCAATTGTGAAAAGAGTCCGGACGGTTAATTTTGTGCGGCGTGTGAACATATACGGACCTCTGCCTCCACTCCAAATTAATATCAACGTTTTGGATCTCCAAAGTTCAAGATCATTTCCGAAACGTGATCGCGGCGAAGCGGGCGGCACTCGGTCTTGTATAATGCAAAACCCCTGCCAAGCGAAAATCGAAACGGCAGGCACTGGCGGGAAACGTTCGGTGGTATCTGTTTTTATTCTACCATGGGTTTTTGGGACTAATATGTCCAAGATAAATAGGTTTATATTGGACACTCTCTAATATCGTACAAAATCGAATTGCATATTGGTAAGCCGAATTGCGGCTTTCAGTGCTCTGGCTTTCGAGCTTCAAGATCGAAAAAATAATTTTATTTTATTGCCGAGCTTCGTTTGATCTCTGTGATCGTTTGTTCCAAAGTGCGGGCACGACCGGCTGTGTTAGCTTCGTTGAACTTTACTTCGCCAAGCGATTGCTGGGTGGATTGGAGTAAATTTTCATATTGGGTTTGCTGGCGATCCGACATGGGTGTTCCCAACGGTTCCAGTACCGCATCGGCTGCGCCAAGTAATTCTGCGCATACGCTGAACTCGCCACGCCGCATCGCAAGCTCTGCAAGGGAGCGCAGTGTTTCGGCGACACCGCGCTTATCGTCTATTTCGAAGCGAGACATAAGCGCCCTGGCATGAAGACCAGCTGAGATATCAAGCTGCCCCATCGCCTGTGCAAGAAGGCCAAGCTCATCGATTACGGCTGCAATACAAACCGTATCTTCGAGTTCGAGCCATAGGGCATAAGCTTGATTGAGAAGCGTCTCGGCTCGATCAAAATCACAATTCTCTCTGGCAATCGCGCCGAGGTTGTGTATCGCGAGAGCCGTCATCGAGCGATCGCCCAATTCTTCCACCAGAGCAAGGCACTCTTCGAGGTTCGCCCGCGCTTCATCATCTCTGGACCATCCGATATAGATCGTCCCGACGTTAAGCAGGCAATGTGCAATGCCCTGCCGGTCGCCCAATCGATGGAAGACGTCCCGGCCTTCAAAATACAGTTTGAGAGCAGTCTCCAAATCCCCCTGCGCCTGAACGATCATGCCGAGGTTGCTCAACAAGCGACCGACACTTGTCCAATTTTCGAGTTGGCGAGCTATCGCGAGGCCATCCGTATACCAAATTTTAGCGCGTTCAAAATCACTCTGATAATAGCTTACATTGCCCAAATCCATGAATATCCGGCACTGCCCCACGCGGTCGCCGAGTTCGCGGCAGATTGAGAGCGACGCCTCATAGGCATCGACGGCTTCCTGATATTGAGCCATTACCACGGCCAGTGAGCCACGCCCCCGCAATGCCTTGGCCCTGACTGCGGTGGGCTGCTGGTTTTCTGGTCTATCAAGCAGTTGGGTAAAGTGCGCAAGGGCCTCGCGAGCGCTGCCACGGATTCTCCAAAACTGCGCGATTGCCCCACTCAACTGGAGACCGATCAGAGGATCAACATCACCTCTAACTGCCCGTTCAAGCACGGCCCGGAGATTGTCCATCTCCCTGGACATCCGATTTATCCAATGCGATGCCTCCGGCCCCATAAGCTGCGACTCCGCCATCTCGGCTAACCGCAGGAAATACACCCCATGCCGTCCCTGCACTCCCCTCTTCTGTTCGGTAGAAAGCTGTTCGCCGGCAAACTCGCGAAGCGTCTCAAGCATGCGGAAGCGCATATCCTCGCCATCCACACTCGCCGTAAGTAGAGAGCGATCCTGTAATTCAGTGAGGCAGGACAGGATGTCTGCCGGCGGCTCGCAGCCTATGCATATGCCTTCTGCGGCCTCAAGGGTCCATCCGCCCTGGAAAACGGAAAGCTGGGCGAAGAGCCATTGCAATTCGGGCGAAAGACTGTGGTAACTCCACTCGATTGTGGAACGCAGAGTGCGGTGGCGCTCGTGAACATCGCGCCGGCGCGCCACGAGCAGATCGAATGGCCGTTCCATGCGCGCCAGCATTTGCGCGGGTGTAAGTGTCTGCGACCATGCTGCGGCAAGTTCAAGAGCCAGCGGAATACCTTCCAGTCGTTCACAGAGCTCCGCAACAGCCGCTGCATTGCGGGCATTGAGCTGGAAATCTGCCCGGGCTGCCTGAGCCCGGCTGACGAACAACTGAATGGACGGGAACTCCAGTAAACGCTCCGGCGTGCCCGGTATTCCCGGCGTCGGGAGAGGAGACACAGGCAGTTCGGCTTCGCCGTCGAGCATCAAGCGCTGCCGTGATGTGACCAGACAAGAGAGGGCCGGGACGCGAGAGAGAAGGGTCAGGACGTTCATCGACGCGGCATCGGCAAGATGTTCGAAGTTGTCGAGAATCAGGAGTACGCGGCCTTCTGAGATGTTGAGTTCGGCTGTGACCCTCTCAGCAGAGACGACTGCGGAATCTCGGTTCAGGCCCAGCGAATCGGCGATCGTGTCGAACCAGAGAGCTGGATCGTTCAGGTCGGCAAGGGGTACAAACCAGACACCACCGGGAAAGTGCTCTGCAAGGGCCCTGCCGGTCTCGATTGACAGACGCGTCTTGCCGCTGCCGCCCGGGCCAGTGAGGGTTACGAGACGCGTGCCGTCGTCACGGAGATATTCGCACAGCCTCTGCATCTCCGCATCGCGTCCAAAGAAACGTGTCAATGTAAGAGGCAGATTTACAGGCGTGGTAGTTTTTAAAGCCGGAGCATCGTCCTCGACGCGTATCAACTGTGCCTTATTGGAAGCCGCAGGGGCGGAAAGGCGCTTGCGCGGCCCTGCCTGCTGAGTAAGGATCTCCTGCAGTTCCGGAGAAGGAGACATGCCGAGTTCCTTCTCAAACAGCTGTTCAAGGTCTTTCCAGTAACGCTGCGCTGCGCCCTGCTGACCTGACAACATAAGAAGGCGCAGGATGTCCGCGTGGGCATCTTCACTGAGAGGATCGACGGCAGCAGCACGGCGCGCGAAGTCCAGGGCTTCAGTCCATTCGCCACGTGATTCGTGGTGATCGGAGAGACCACGCAGCGCATTGAGGTACATGCCGGCGAGTCTGTCACGCTCAGCAAGGGCCCAGGTTTCGTAGCAGCCCGGCATAAGCGGACCTCCGTAGACCTGCACGGCTTCCGTCAACAGCCGCACGCGCTCTTCGGAAGTCACTGAGGGGTGCGCAGCAGCGGAGCATAGCCGATCGAACTTAGCGACATCGGTCTCGACATTCGCGAGCTTTATGGTCGTGCGGCCATCCGTAACCAGTACGGAGCCAAACGGCACGCCCGGCGGTTCCAGCTGCCGCCGCAGCGAGGACAACCCCGTCCTCAAATTTGTTCGCCCCGCTTCTAATTCCGCATCGGGCCAGAGCAAGTCGGCGAGCTCTTCGCGGGTGTGAACACGGCGTGGAAAGAGGGCGAGATATGCCAGCAGCACGCCGAACTTCTGCGAGCGAAAGCGGTCGACGACCGTTTCGCCGCGCTCGAACCGCAGCCCGCCCAACAGCACAATCTTGCCCATTGCTCCTGATTGCATGTTATGTCCTGTAATTATAAGTTCCTAATCCGGTTCGTTTTTTGCGGGGGCGTTTCCTGCCGCAATGCGCGCAGGCGACAAGCCAAATTCCCAGCCTATGTCCCGGCGGTTCAATGATCCACGAGTGGGCGCCCCGCTACATTGGGGCCGCCTTTGATAAGTCCACGCGTCCCGGCGGTTGAAACCGCGGCTATGTTAAGATCACCTTCGGTGATAAGTCCACCTGCGTGGACTCCTGTAGGTATCACGAAGTGATAATTATTTTAGTGGGTTCTATCTGTACACGCTGTGTACACGGAGGGTTGGTAAAGTGCGTTCAACAAACTTTTGGAGACCCCGATGAGAAACCAAGTTATCGTCAATGCCGCGATCCTGGCGTTCGGTGTGAGCGCCGCAGGTCCTGCCTTCGCCGCTCCGGCGCACAAGCCTGTTGCCGCCAAAACAGTTGCGCCGAAAAGGGTGGCGAACGGGCCGGTCGTCTTGGGCACTACGCAACTGCCGGGCGATTTCGGCAAGGTCGGAACCACCTACACGATCGGAAAGTCGGAGCCGATCAACTTTACTCTGCGCAGCGCGGAATACTCCATCAAGCCGATTACCGTGGGAATGAATACATGGGTGCCGGAAGCCGGGCAGAAGCTGCTGGTGCTTCACTATACGGTGCACAACCCTATCCCGCGAGAACAGAATTACTGCTGGTCGAGCATCCGGTTTACGGCAGTCGACGGCCAGGATACCAACCATGAGTTCATTCAGGCCGTCAGCCGCGAGGGTTCGGATCAGTCGCTGAGCCTGAACCTGAAACCGGCGCAGAAGCTCGACGTCGTGACGGCGCTGCTGGTGCCTGCGAACGGCGTTACACCTAAGTTGATTGTTACCCGCGAGCAAGGCGCTCCGGTTATTCGCTACGATCTTCACGGAAACGCCAAAGCGCTTACTCCTCCTTATGCAGCCGAGAGCGATACGGATGGGGCAACAGCGCTCGGAGAAGTCGCCGCAGCGCCGGGCGCATTCTATCCTATCGGCATCTTCGATGCGCGCCTTGATGAAGCGTCATATGTCGAAGGGCCATTGCTCAAGCGCGATCCAGGCCCGGGCAATCGTTACATCACCGCCGTATTCACGATTAAGAACAGTACGAGCACTCCTCAAACATACACATGGAGCGACTTCATGGCGGAACTGCGAGATACGGACAGCGAGAAGGTGAAGTACACGCAGGCCCTGCTCAAAGCAACCCGCGATGAAGTCGCCAGCGACACAGTGGCTCCGGGTGAAGAGGCGCGCATCCGCTTCTTCTTCCCGCTCCCCAAAAATGTCGCAGCCAAGTCTTTGCGGCTCTCCGAAGGCAAGAAGGTCGGCATCCAGGCAGCCCGTGTCTTCATTTTCGATATCAGCAGCGCCAAATAAGTTAGCTCACCAAATTTAGAGAATAAGTTCGACCATCTAATTCAAAGAGGAACCCAAAAAATGAACATCCGAATAAATGTTACCGCCGCCGTTCTCCTATCCGTCCTGTCTCTGCCCTGCGCCACCATCGCAGCGCCGTCACCAGCGATTTCGGCCCGGCATCTCAATGCCGCCACCGACACGCCGTTGATCGTCACGGTCGACGCATCGAAGGAACAGGTCAATGTTATGGGGCGCACCAACCCGAAGATCCCAGCCATGCCGAACCTAGCCGTGAAGCCCAATATCGTGCGCGGTTACGTCTATGACAGCCATGGCAAGCCGCTCAAGGGCGCAGTGATCGGCGTTCGCTCTTCGTCGGCAGGCGGGTTCTATTCAGGCGCATCGGCCAAGACCGACACCAAAGGCTATTACGAAGTACGCGCCCCATGGGGCGCCGCGCATTTCTACTGCGCAGGCTATGTCATGGACTACGGCGACGGCATCGCGGCCCTCGGCCTGCATCCTGCCGACGGCGATACCGACAGCTTTGCCACCTCGACCGGCGTGGTTAAGAACTGGGTGCTTCTGCCCTACGGCGTGGCCGACCGGGCCGGTGTTCAGGAGAACCCGCACTATTCCGGCAACTACTACGGCGGAACGGTGATCCTGAACTACAACACCGATTCCGACAACTCCACAGCACTTTCGGCGGGATCGACGATCGAATTGACTCTCACGCCGCAAGGGTCTTTGATCGACGGCAGCCCGGCCCGAACCATCGTCATTCGACGTCCCGTTAAAGAGACGCTGCTGGGCAGCCTCTATATCAACAACATCCCGATCACCGAGTATAAAGTCAGCGCGAAGATCGCGGAAACGGGAGCGGAACTGCACATGAAGGAGACGGGAATGTACAGCGGCCAGGCGTTCGGTCTCGATCCCAAAGAGGCGACGGGCGAAGCAACTCTGTTGCTGAAAGCAGGCGACGCGAAGGCAAATATGGTCACTGCGGCGCACGGCAACTGGACGGAGTTCCAGATATCCCTGAGCCGGGGCGAGTGAGGGTTCGTAACCAACTACACACGCCCTCCGTTATTGTATGTCCAATACAATAACGGAGGGCGCGCTATTGGGACTTAATACAAAGTCTATAGGAATTTTGCTGATTATTATGATCCCGCTTATGATCGGCGGCATATGGTGGTGGACAGGCCCGCGTATAGAACGAAGGGAAAAGCTACGCGAAGTAGCGACAACAGACCTGGGAAAACAAATCACCCTCGCCGCTCAGATGTTTACACAGGACCACAACAACCGCCTGCCGAATTCGGCGCACTGGGAGGAGGATCTTGTCCCCTATTATCCGGGAATTCTGAAGGCCAATGTAATAATGGGACCCGACGGTGACATAAGTCGCCGCTTCGCCATGAACGCTGCGCTGTCAGGGGTATCCATTGATACGCTTCAATCGCCGGCGGACACCGTGATTTTCTTTGAATCGACCTCCAAAGCCCACGACGCCGCAGACCGATTTGTGTCCACCCCATCCGACGCATCTAGCCGTGTGGTGATGTTCGCCGACGGCCACGGATACAGCTTCCCGCCACAGGCAATAGCCGCCATGCGACAGCGCTTGACGGACAAACGTTTCCTCGACGGAAAATAATCGCCATAAGGACCAGGCGCTAAACCTGCTCCTGAGAGGAGTAAAATTGATGGCATGAGCACATCCCTGCACATCCGCACCGCCACGGCCGCCGACTTTGACGCCGTGGCTGAACTCATTTACATCTCCACCAACACCTGGTATCAGACGCATGGCATGGGCCGGATCTTTTCGTGCCCTGTTTCGGCAGCGCGGTTGTTTACCGATGTCTACGAAGATCTTGATCCCGGCTGCTGTCTGCTAGCCGTAGATGAGGGCACGGGACGCCTGGCAGGCTCATGCTTCTATCGCGTAAGGCCGACACATGTATCGCTTGGGATCATGAATGCGCATCCTGCGTATTTCGGCAGCGGAGCGGCGCGAAAGCTTCTCGCTGAAATAACGGGGATTGCGGATAGGGAAAACAAACCACTTCGTCTCGTGTCGTCGGCGTTGAACCTGGATTCGTTCTCGCTGTACAACCGGGCAGGCTTTGTGCCGCGTCTCGCATTTCAAGACATGCTGCTCGCTGTGCCTTCAACCGGAATAGCGTCGCCGAAGCCTGCGAGTTCGAGTAAGGTTCGCCTCGCAACGATTGAAGACATGGACGCGATCGTTGATCTGGAACGCGAGATCCAGGGGATCGAGCGGCCGGGTGACTGGCGTTACTTCCTGGAAAATGCCCGCGGTATCTGGCACACGGTCGTATCTGAAACGCAGGACGGAAGGATCGATGCCGTCCTGGCCTCTGTTGCACATCCGGCAAGCAACTTGATTGGCCCCGGCGTTGCACGGTCGACCGATGCTATGACATCTGCATTGTGGGCGAAGCTCGATTATCGCCGTGGAACAACGTTAGTATTTCTGCTCCCCGTTACGGAAACAGCACTCGTTGCACAGGCCTACACATGGGGCGCTAGAAACTGCGAACTGCACTTCGCGCAGTGCCGCGGCAAGTGGTTTACTCCGACAGGCGTCGTCATGCCGACGTTCATGCCGGAGTCGGCATAAGATTATTCGCATGGTAGAATATTAGCAACGTGTTTCGATTGCTGGCTGAAATCGCGCCGCCACAAGCTTGTCTGCTTTTGAACGGATTGAGAGAAATGAAGTTCCAACTATCACGCCTTATACTTCGCAACTTTCGCATTGCGGCCATTGTTCCGGCAGTCGCCATAACCGGAACAATAGCGATCGGTTCGGCGCAGGTTGCCGATGCCGTCCCATACAAGAACCTACACGATTTCTACGCGTATCCGGACGGCGCATATCCGTTTGAACTCGTTCGCGCCCTGGACGGCAACTTTTATGGCATCACCCAGAGCGGCGGCAATTATGACCTTGGAGCGATTATTAAAGTCACTCAGGCGGGCGTCTCTTCGGTGGTATATAGCTTCCCCGGCTTCCAGGAGGCAGGGCAGCCGTACGGGGGGCTGACACTGGGCAAGGACGGGGGGTTGTACGGGGTAACCGTCACTGGCGGCTCAAATATCTACAAGTTCAATCCATCGTCGAATACCGTAACCCTTATCCCCACTCCGTCCTCAACATTTGTCTGGCTTCTTCACAAACTTGTGGCGGGCTCCGACGGCGCGCTATATGGAAGCGCCGAGTTTGGCGGCACATATAACAACGGTGTTATTGTCAGATACATGCCCGGAGGCTCGTTTTCGGTCATCCATTCCTTCACTCCTGCCGAAGGTAGTGTATTTGTTGGGTGCGGGGTAATTGCATCCGGCAGCGACGGATACCTGTATGGAATCACCAAGTACGGTGGAGCGAATGGTCTGGGTATCGTATTCAAAATGAACTACGGCGGCGCCGTAATCAAACTGCGCGATATTGCGGCAAGCGACGGCTTTATGCCGAGCGGGCCTCCCACGGTTACATCGGACAATGCCGTTTTGTTTCCCACAGATCAGGGCGGCCCCAATAATTCCGGTTCGATTTTCAAAATCGGAACGAACGGCAAGAGCTTCTCTATCCTTCGCGGCTTTGCAGCGAACGAGCCTAACTTTGTTAACGGAGCGCTACTGCGGCTCACCGACGGCAAATATTACGGCGGTATAAGCGGCGACAGTGGAGACGCGATATTTTCGCTGGGAATGGATGGATCGTACAATATCGTCCATAAACTCAGCGCTGCTGAAGGGCAAGACGCAAATGCAGGTCTGGTTCAAGGAACGGACGGGCTGCTTTACGGCACGGCTATTGTTGGCGGTCAAAACAATGTAGGCACAGTATTTCGCGTCTCTACAGCCGGTAATTTCACACGGTTGTCGTCGTTCCGCTCGGCAGATGGCGCAGACGTGTCAGTTGGTGTCGATACAGGCGCTCCTGTGGTAGCATCGGACGGCAACTATTATGGCGCAACAAACTCCGGCGGCATGAACAACCTCGGCACGATCTATCGAATTACGCCTGCGGGAGCAGCGACCACCATCCACTCATTTAACGGCGCAGAGGGCCGGCCGGCAGGGCTTACTCTGGGACCCGATGGACAGATTTACGGCGCGACGGCTACGAACAGCGGTGGCGCAAGCATGATTTATCGTCTTGGGCTCACCGGGGCTATAACGCCGATCCATACGTTTAGCGGAGACCAGAGCACTCGGCTAACCCTTGGCAGCGACAATCGGCTCTACGGCGCGACACAAAAAATGATCTACAAGATCGACACAGCCGGAAACGTTACGAAGATCGCCACTCTAACAGCGCCCAAACGTATAAAGCAGGTCGTACTGGCGGGAGACGGCAATCTCTATTGCGCCGCCCCCTACAGCGGCCCGAACGAAACGAGCGTAATTTACAAGATCATGATGAACGGCAACATCTCCATTGCGTTCACCTTTGATCCGAGTACCAGCGGTATCTGTCCCACCACCCTGGCGGTTGGCCCTGACGGAAACTTATACGGCAGCGGCGCTTCAAATATATTCCGGCTGACCGTTAGGACCGGCGCATTTACAATTCTGCGTCAGTTCACCGACAGCAATGGCGAATCCGCTTACGATAGCGTCGTTGTCAAGAAGAACGGCGTAATATACTTTGTCGGCAACACATTCGCTCAACACCCCGGACTTTTTTCCGTGGATACCAATGGAGCATTCACGCTTCTAGCCGCAATGCCGGAAATTAACTTCGCAGGCACCGTGCTTTCCCCCTCTTTAGCCCTCACGAGCGCCGATTCCATCTACGGCACATGGAGCGGCTCAGGCAAGCATAGTAACGGAGTGGTGTATAGGTTCGCCGGATTTTAGAAAACAATCCCGCTGCCTTATTATCGGCAGCGAGATTGTCCGAGTGAAAAATCACCATGAAATTGGTGATTCCTCAGGATAGCGCGCTTGCTTTCAATGTGATAAAGTATCGGCACGACTTTTTCCAAAAGGATATGCCGTGACGAAACGAATCTTAGCCCCATTGACGGTCTTGATGGCTTCTGCATCCGCTCTGCCCATGGCTCATGCTGCGACGAAGCAGGCGGTGTTGTGGCAGATTGGGGCGGCAGACAGGACAGCGAGCGGTATGGCGCTCGCTCCGGCAGGCTGGCCGAAATATTCCCAGGACGGCTTATTTGTCGTTGGGCGCAGTGACAGCCGTACGGCGTGGCCATATGTGCAGCCGGGTCCGGCGGATGCCTGGGCAGGCAGCCGCAGCCATGCATTCACGGTTCTTTTCGGCATGCGAAAGGCTCCGGCGACGCCCGTCACACTGGAAATCCGAATCCTCAATGCTCAAGCGCCTGTTCCGCCGAAGATCCGCATACAGGTCAATGGCTTCCAGTACGAGAAGCAGTTGACGCCCGGCGGCGGCGACGATGCGCTCGAAGGGCTGCTTTCCAAGGCTCGTCCGATTTCCCTGACGATTAAAGTGCCCCCCACATCTCTGCAGCCGGGCATGAACCGCGTGACGATTACCACCCTGTCGGGTAGCTGGATGGTCTATGATTCCCTGAAGATGACCGGATCTGCGGATGCTGCAATAGCGCCGCTGCCCGCAACTATTATCGACAGTGTGGACCCCACCCCATTTCTCACCCGAGAGCCGAACGGGACATTGGCGCAGGTCGTCCGGCTGCATTCCGTCAACTTCGGTATTGCGGCACAAGCTCAAGTGCGCATTGGCGCAAAGATATTAGCGGCAACTCTTCCTAATGGATCAAGCGTTCAGGAACTGCTTATCCCTGAGGTCTTACGAACTACGAAAGCGCGGCTCACGGCGAGCGTCAGCGGCAAAACGATTGCCGATATGCCGGTAACCCTCATACCGTCAAGGCATTGGAACGTCTATCTACTCCCCCATTCTCATGTGGATATCGGCTATACGGATATTCAGGATGCAGCCAGGAAAAAGCAGATCGGCAACTTGAACCTGGCGCTCGGACTCATTGAGAAAACGGCATCCTACCCGAAAGACGCGCAGTTCAAGTGGAACCTTGAAGGAGTGTGGCCGTTTGACGGATACTTGCGCGAAGAACCCGAATCTGAGCGCCGCCGGTTTATGGCAGCTTTGCAATCGGGATCGTTGAGCTTGAATGGCTATTACGCGAACCTGCTGACCGGTCTCTGTTCGCCCTGGGAGTTGATCCATGCTTCCGACAGCGCGAGAGCCATTGCCGATGAGGCGCGCGTTACGCTGGATACGGCCATGCAGGACGATGTTCCGGGAAATACATGGGGGAATGTCACGGCGATGTCTCAGGCAGGCATCAACTATCTATCCCTGGGACCGAACGCATTCGATCGCCGTGGGGCATCGCTGGAAACATGGCGTGATAAGCCTTTCTACTGGATCTCCCAGTCGGGCAAGGAAAAGGTTCTCGTTTGGATGACGCACGGTGGCTACTCTCTCGGTAATGACCTTGGCGGCAAGCTGGCTCCTTTTCTCCCCGGTTATCTGCAAGGGCTGCAGGATAACAGGTATCCATACGATATTGCCTGCCTGCAATGGAGTGTCAACGGCGATAACGGCACCCCCGATGACGATCTGGCAAACACCGTGCGCGATTGGAACAGGAAATATGCGTACCCGCACCTGATTATCGCATCGACGCGCGAACCGTTTGTGGCTCTGGAGAAACGTTACGGCGGAAAGATCCCGGCGATCCACGGCGACTTTACCCCGTATTGGGAAGACGGCGCAGGATCGACGGCGGCTGAGACAGCCATCAACAGGGCGACTGCGGACCGGTTGGCGCAGGCAGAGACAATGCGAGCGATGCGGAATTCCGGGCCTTTCCCAAAGTCAGAATTCACAAAGGCGTGGGATAGCGCGCTGCTCTACAGTGAGCATACATGGGGAGCGTGGAACAGCATCAGCGATCCCGACGCGAACTCGGTTAAGGCGCAGTGGGCGGTAAAGCAGGGCTTCGCTCTAACGGCAGGCAAAGACGCGGAGGCTCTGTTGCGGGATACGCTGCATGCGCGTGGCGCCCATATTGACGCCCCGCCCGCAGGCAGCACAGAAGCCACTAGCATCGATGTTTACAACACAAATTCGTGGACACGTACCGATGTGGTATTCATCCCGAAGGATCGATCGGCGCTAGGAGACAGGGTGACGGATTCAGACGGTAAACCTGTGCCATCACAGCGTATGACTGATGGCACTCTGGCAGTGCTGGCGAGCAACATACCGTCCTTTGCGAGCCGCCGCTACACAATCGGCGCAGGCGAGAGCCTGAAGTCCGGCGATGCGACAGCCGCGGGCAACAGCGCGCACAACGGCAAGATCATGCTAAAGATCGATCAAGACAGCGGCGCTATCAACGAGATCCGCGCGGCGGGTATTGTGGGAAACCTGGTCGACACACAGTCGAAAACGGCCGTCAATGACTACTTTTACCTGCTGGGCGGAAATGTCGAAGAGGTAAAGAGACCGGAACCCGCTACAGTAGCCGTCATTGATGCCGGTCCTCTGGTGGCAACCTTACGGGTGACGTCGCGCGCTCCGGGCTGCAAGAGCCTGACGAGGGAGGTCCGCATAATGAGCGGGATCGGCCGCATCTACCTTGATGACACAGTGGACAAGGTAGCCGTGCGCGCGAAGGAAGGCATCCATATCGGTTTCGGGTTTAACGTGCCGAATGCCGTAACTCGTATGGATATGCCGCTCAGCGTAATCCGACCTGAAACCGATCAGATAAAGGCATCGAATAAGAACTGGTTTCCTGTGCAGAGATGGGTGGATGTTTCCAACGCCAACTATGGCGTCACGTGGGCGACCGTCGACGCTCCACTGGTAGAAATTGGGGCAATTACGGCGACGATGCCCGACTTCGTGCCGTGGAACGATCCTCGCTGGATTCAGAGATCGGCTTCATCGTCAACTCTCTACTCTTGGGCAATGAATAACCACTGGCATACGAATTATAAGGCGGCGCAGGAGGGTCCGGTCACGTTCCGCTATGCCATAGAACCCCATGGGAACACCACGCCGGACGCATACTCTCGATTTGGATCCGAAGTAAGCCGTCCGCTGCTCCTGGCGCAGGCAGGCGGCCAGACAAACGTGGAATCGCTTCTCACGGTATCGTCGCCAGGCGTGACGGTTCTGGAGCTTAAATCCAGTAATGACGGCCGAGGAAATATCGTTCGTCTCTGGGGAGCATCGGGCCAGACTGAGACAGTTACGCTGACCTGGCGCGGACAGCCATTGACGAATCCGGTGTACAGCGACGCCCAGGAGCGGGAGCTTGGGCCAGCAGGGGTGTCGATCACAGTGCCCGGGTATGGGCTGGTGACGTTGCGGGTGGGAAATTGAATGATGATCTGAAAACCTGAGCATTACGATTCGAAATTAAGGGCATGAGTCTCCGCTGATTTCGGCTGCTATTAGTCGCTGCCGTCCGCCCTTAATATTGGATGTAATTCTAAGCTCACATCCGTTGCGTAGTGGATATCCAAACCAATAGTTTGTCATTGGGCCACTTCCTACTTCAACGCTAGTCCAGCCTGTCAATCCGAGGGTATTTAGTGCGGCCTTATTCGTCATACCAGGTCTAAGCAGAGGGATCCGCGATTCGGCACGGCGTATTATGAAACCAGGCACACCAAAGTACATTAAAAGAAGAGGCCGGAAAAGAATCAACAGAACGCAGACAATAACAAGCAGACACACTACCGGAATAATCTTTGTAGACATGCTCCTGCATTCCTCAGAGCCTTAATTAACTCCTGCATGTTTGTTTCCGGCTCTTAATTTGGCAGCTTAACTTCCTTGGCAAAAGCTCGTTCAAATCACAAAGCCCTCATTGCATCCGCACCGGCATCTGCCGGATTCATGGGGCCATTCGGAAGCCTGGGCGCGGCATGGGTACTGAGCGCGCAGCTGCCGGATTGCCTGTGAGCCTGTATGGGCGCCTGGTGGAACGCAGATCGGCTGTGGGAGATCGATGCCGAGCATTAGCTGGCCAGTTTCCAGCAGCAAGTCTACGCTTGGGCTGCCCGTTATGGGCGCGTGGCCTGCTCGAGACGAACGGGGCGCTCCGAAGCACATCTGGGTAACCGCGAGACTGATCTGATGGCGAATGTCGTAGGGGGTATCTCCGCCGTCGAAGGCAAAGGCATAACGAGGTGACCGATCGATTACGGGGGCATAGTCCTGGTGAGTCATGTACTCCACGAGCTCGTGACAGATCATCTCGCAGCGTTGCCGCACAAGCGATTCGGGAGTGTATACGATAAACCACTGTTCAAGGCTTCGATGATAGAACAGTCGCGCTTTAAAGCCCGCAGGGCAGGGACGATGCAAAGGACCTGCGGCAATGCGCATCGTTTCGGCAAGACGCTGCCATGCCCGTTCGGAGTTGGGGGGGGGCAGCGCGCCGGCGGCGCGCTGGATGAGAAGGCGGTAGTACCGCGTCGCCAATGAATTAATGGCTTCACGCTTATTCAACGAAGACACCCTTTCGACCTGTGGCGGGCAGGTCATAACAAGTGTCTACTTTATACCACACAATTAATATCAATCGAACATAAGTTCCTAATCTTTACGAATATTGATACCATTAAAACGAGATGCTAGTTTCTTATGACCTCGACAAGAGCCAGTACCGCATAGTTCTGAATTTCATGTTTTGACAAAGCAATACTGGTGCTTCAAGATATTCAATCCTTGGGGCGGCGTTTCTCTTCGGCCCATGCGCGAATGAAGTCGTTTATTCCGGTGCGAAGCTGGTCTTTCTCTTCGTCGGTGAAGGGAGTTTTGAGGTCGTCGAAGCCGGCTTCATAGCCTGCATATTCGATGAGGGATTCATCACTGAGAAGGGCGTCGAGGGGATCCTGCACGGCGGGCGGCCCGCTGGATGCCAATCCTGCGGCAGTCAGGCCGGTATCGAGAAGGAGTGCGCGAACTGCGGGAATGTCTTGATCGAGAGTGCCGGCAAGCAGCGCGTCGACGATGGCCTGGACATTGCGGCGGCGTGGTGAGATGGCTCCGGTAACATATTTGTGGATGGATGTTCGGCTTAAGCCGGTGTGGCCAGCGATGGCGCTCTGGCTTTTTCCATAGCGCTCGATGGCCTGTTCCAGCCATTGGGAAAATGGATTTTGCGAAGCTACCAATTGGGCTACCTGCCTATCGTAAGGCCCATGGAAATCGCAGGCCTTATGCATCTATTATAGTCTCCAAGGGGCATGGATGAGGTTCATATATGAGGGCTGCCTGTTCGAATTAATTATTTTATCGAATATTCGTTGACAGCTCGTAAACTTTATGTTAACATCTGTAGTATAAGCCACACCGATCAAGGCCGATGCACTCCGGTCAAGATAGCCGGTGGAATGTCCTGCCCGGCCACACAAAAGAACATATGTACGATAGTTATCCGATATGGGAAAGGAAATACGCATGATTGGGGCGACTCCCCCAGGGCGGTATGTACCGCCAAATGAAGTGGTGGCGGAGTGGATGGAGTATTTCTGGAGGACAGAACGCCGTTGGCCTACAGTGCGCGAACTAGAGACGGCATCAGGCATCTCGAAGAGTCGGGCTGCGGAATATCGTAAGCTCTTTCTTACCGCTCGCGAAGCCTCTGCGAAGAGACGTGGATATTCAGCGTAACTCCCTGCATGTGCTGTTATGCTCCGGGTGTTCCCTGTATTATCCTTTAATGTCCAGTTTCTGAATTGTGGCACGATCTCTGCTGCCTTCAAAGTACTTTTGGAGTGCTTCTGAGAAAACGGGGTTCTCCGGCGCGACAGTGGCGAACAGGGTCATTGAAGAGTGGAACTTCATGTCGTCGGGCGATCCCAGTATGCGGCCTATCGGCCTGTCTTTAACGCCATTCACGAGCTGCGCGCATTCGATCAGCCGGGGGCCAAGGATCGGATGCGCGAGATAGGCTTTGGCTTCATCGAGAGAGGTAATGGCGAACTTTCGCGAAGTCATAGAATAGCCCAGCCCCTGTATCTGCGGAAAAACGAACCACATCCAGTGGCTGCGCTTTTCCCCGTTGCGCAGCTCCGAACGCACTCGATCAAATATGGGATCTTGAGCATCGACAAAGCGCTGTAAATTGTATGAGTCATTCATGCAGGTAGTTTACCCAAGGTTGGCTGGGGTCGTAAGACTACGATATTTTGTGATACGAACTTGATACAATATTGAGAATATAAACCCCATTTTCTTCCATTTATGACGCCCGTTTGAAACTTCAAATAATGGTAAGTTGCTCGTTATACGTTCTTCTCACAAATGTTATCTTTTAGTTTCCTTATTGATTTTAAAACGAATCCGTGCAATACTATATTCACGTTCGCAAAAATAAGGCGCGAATGTGAGGCGGTCGTCCTGAGGACGAGCCGCTTTTTTTGCGTCTGGATGTTTGGCATGAGCGACGCCTTTGCCGAACCGGAATCACAGGTATTTCAATGTTCTCCCACCACAAGACGACAATCGATCGCGTTACTGCAGCATTTGAGGTTCAGCCTAATGTTGAGGCTGTCCTTCTGGGCGGCTCTATCGCGCATGGCTTTGCTGAGGAAAGCTCCGATGTGGATATTATGATCGTCGTGTCGGATGAAGAGCATCGACAACGCGTCTCTGCCGGGGACTTCCACTATTACAATACAGACCTGTGCGTTTACGACGGCGGCTATGTGGACGGGAAGTACATCAGCACATCGTTTCTCGATCAGGTTGAACGTATGGGAAGCGAACCGGCCCGGTTTGCGTTTGCCGATGCGCAGGTTCTCTTCAGCCGGATCCCCGGGCTGACTGGCCAGCTGATGCGGATTGCGCAATATCCAGCGGCCGATAAAGCTAATCGGATATGTAGTTTCAATGCGCAATTCCAGGGTTGGAAGTGGTATGCAGGTGAGGCTGCGAAGAGAAACAACAGCTACCTGATGGGCATTGCGGCGACCAAGATGCTCCTCTTTGGTGGCCGCATGATCCTTGCCCACAACGAGACGCTATATCCTTTTCACAAGTGGTTCTTAAAAGTCCTGGAAGCCGTCCCGCAGAAGCCGGAAGGGTTGATGGATGCTATGCATAACCTCAGTAACCATCAGACGTTTGACCATGTTACGATCTTCTACGACCTCGTGCTTCAATATCGTGAGTGGGAAACCGACGGCATGCCCTGGCCGAACCGTTTCATGGCTGACACGGAGCTCACCTGGCTTCGAGAGGCGACCGCGATCGACGACGTGTGACGTCGTATCAGATTCTCAGCGGTACTTCGATCTGATTCCCCCAAGCGGCTCTTCAGTAGGTAATTGTACAGACGTTTACGATATTGAATATTAGTCTATGACGGAGTGCGACGACACTCAGTCTGGCATGAATTATGCGTTAGTTGATGCATACAGGAACTATATCGATAGAGGCTGAGTGATCGCCGGTCTTATACGGTGAGCCGCTCAAATAAATAGAAGGATTGCGATTGTCCCGTGCACAATGAATTTCATGTTGAGCTGCCCGCTATGGTGACCAGATCGTCGACGAATGTCACCCCTGCGTGTCCAAAGTGTTCCTCGATGCCTCCCTTCGCAGCCCGCATTTGCCCTTATTGCGGCTTTCGATTTATGGAGCGCATCGCAGCTGCTCCTGATGTCCGCGCCGATACAGCCAATGGATTTCGATGCAGCCGCTGCAAATCTCCGTTGATTGACGGAGCGAAGTTCTGCTCGACGTGTGGGCGTGAGTTTCAGCATTTAGTCTCAGCGGATGATTCGCCGCCCATCGATTATTTAGGCCAGGGCGGCAGATATCTGGAGAAAGGCCATCGGCAGGCCGTTGTGAACACGCTCGTTCAAACGACTGGAACGATCGTTCTTGCTACGTGTCTTGTCTTTGTGGTCTATCTATGCACGCGATGAGCCGCAGCTGTATCTGAAGCGTTGCCACTCGATACCACAACATTCCGCGTCACGTGATGTTAAAATACAATTGGCCCGCCGATCCCATTGGGATTGGCGGGCCAATTGTATTTGTCAGATTTTGACGAGATCTATTTCAGGACGCTTGCGATGGCGTCGCAGATGACCGGCAGGTTCTTTTCATTCATGGCGGCAACGCAGATTCGGCCGCTATCGACGATATAGAGGCTGTACTCGGCACGCAGCTTGAGCACCTGCTCCTTGGTCAGTCCTGAGTAAGAGAACATGCCCTTCTGATCGGCGATGAACCCGAAGTCCTGCGGAACATTTCTATCCTTCAACCCCTGTACGAACAACCCACGCATCTTGTGGATTCGGTTGCGCATCTCGGCAAGCTCACCTTCCCACAGCGTGCGCAGTTCAGCATCGGCAAGGATCGTCGCGGCGACGTTTCCGCCGTGCGCGGCGGGGCTGGAGTAGTTAGTGCGGATCACTCGCTTCAACTGGCTGAGAACCTTCTTGGACTCGGCAGCGTCGGCAGTGATTACGGTCAACGCGCCGACACGCTCGCGGTAGAGCGACAACGACTTCGAGAACGAGCTGGCGATCAGGCAAGAGATCCCGGCGGCGGCGAATGCGCGCACCGCGTAGGCATCCTCATCGATGCCGTCGCCGAAGCCCTGATACGCGAAGTCGAGGTATGGGATCAGATCGCTTCCCTTGAACAGTTCGACCAATGTGTCCCACTGCGCAGTGGTCAGGTCAGCGCCCGTCGGGTTGTGGCAGCAGGCATGGAGCAGGATAATGCTCTGGGCCGGCAGCGTCTTGAGGTAAGCCAACATGGCGTCGAAGTCAGCGCCATGCGTCTGCGGGTCGTAGTACGGATAGCTCTCGACCTCGAAGCCGGCCGCCGTGAAGAGCGCGAGGTGGTTCTCCCAGCTCGGGTTGCTAATGTAGAGCTTAGCTTCCGGGAAGAATCGCTTCAGGAAGTCGCCCCCTACCCTCAGTGCGCCGGTGCCGCCCAAACCCTGAACGGTCACAGCCCGGCCTTCAGCGATCAGAGGCGAATCTGTGCCAAGCAAAAGCTTCTGCACTTCCTTATTGTAGGCAACAACGCCGTCGATAGGGATATAGCTCTTGGAATCTTCCTTCTCGTACCACTGCGCTTCGGCTTTGCGCACGGCATCGAGCACAGGCACTTTCCCCGCGCCGTCCTGATAGACGCCGACGCCAAGGTTGACCTTGCCGGGGTTGGTATCGGCAAGAAACGCCTCGGTGAGTCCAAGAATGGGGTCCGCAGGCGCCTGAGCAATGTTGCTAAAGAGTGAAACAGTCATTGTTGTCATGTGAGCGTTATCTTTTCGAACGTACCAGAGTCGGTTGATTATGGTCAGGATACCCCGAGGAGGCGCTGCCGGGCAACCCGGCAGACACGAAACTGCCTCCAAAACCGTACGTTAGTATTCAGAAAGCGAGCCAGTACCCACTCAGATGGCGTAAGATGGCAGCGGATTCAAAGATCAAGCTAACACTTCGCGTACCCACTCACAAACGCCAGGAATTGAGCGACATGAACGAAAACTACTACTATTGGGAAGACAGATTTCTCGACGTGCTAAGGAAAAACGATCCTGGCAGTGTCTGGGAGCGTGACAGGTGGCTGAGAGATCAGTTTATCAGAGCGGTGTCCCCAGCCTTGCGTTTTGCGGTCGTTCTGGATCGCCCTGACATGATCGCGCCAGTTCTACCGGATCGAGAAGGCAGGCCATCGCTTGCGGATGTCACCTGGGAAAACGAGGAACTCGTTCGTATCCTGTGTTCTCATGGCGCAAGAGAGAGATTTGGCGATACGCCGCTCATCAATCTCATTCGCGATTCGGAATATGATGACGATTACAGCCATTTGCATGTGTGGAGCAGAGTGCAGTTATATCGGCTTCCATTCGGATTGCTGGATTATATTGTACGGCATGGTCCATTCCTGGAATGCCCCGACGGCTATGATCCGCACGTATGGCTTCCGGAGCTTGAGGCCGTGTTGGAGACGGGTGTGATCGCTAGGGACCCAGTGGGAAAGGTATGGCGCAGCGCCTTACAGAATGCCATATGGAGTGGGAAGTTGGAAGCGGTGCGGGCGTTTCTCAGGCACGGCGTCGATCCGAATATGTCGCTGTTCGGACGGCCGCTTGCCTTTAGTGCCCTCAGTTCCTCGCATCCGAAAATCTACGATCTGCTGATAGCAGCTGGCGCAAAACTCGAATGGAATGCTGGAGGATCGGAAGGTCCGGCGCTCTGGTATGCCATTCGGACGGGAATGGTGGAAGCTGTGCGTGCGATGCTGGCGCAAGCAATGGAGGCGGGGACCATAACAGTCGAGAAGCTTATCTCGTATTTCGAGGAGGGTGTCAAGATAAAAAACATCGAAATGGCTCGCCTCTTTCTGGACGCTGGTATGCAGATCTGCCGGACATCAAGAGAGCAATTTCTAAACCGTTGTGCCGCCTTCACAGTTGCCGCAGTACACGTCGATATTCTAATGCTCAGTTTTCTGCTGGCTAACGGCGCTTCTGAGGGGGAGGTCATATTCAATGCGGCGCTTTACAACGACAGGGAGATTCTGTCGTGGGCTTTGGAGCGCGGCATCGGTATCGATACGCCGAACCTGGACGGGAAGACTGTTTTGATGGTCGCCGTCACCCCGTATAGCGGCAAGGTTGATGGGAGATTCCTCGATCTCGTTTTGAGCCATAAGCCGAACATAAACTATGTCAGCCACGACGGTTCCACCGCGCTCTCGCTGGCCATCAATGCGCCCGATGCCGTCAAGCTGCTACTTGGTGCCGGGGCAGACGTGAACGGGGCGTTTGGCAGAACTCCCTTGATGAATGCCGCCGATTTCGGCAATATGGAAAGTGTAAAACTGTTGTTGGCGGCTGGCGCGGATGTGAATGCCGCGCTGGACGACGGTGGAACTGCCTGGCATATCGCCAATCGGCACGGCCATGAAGATATCGCTACACTCCTTGAAGCTGCCAGAGCGTGTGAACCCGATATCAGCCGTACGAGTTTACAAGCGGCGATCCGTTGGGGCCGAACCGCCGACGCCCTGCGCCTGATCGACGAAGGCGCGGATATCGAGAAGCGCGACTCGCAGGGCCGAACACCATTGATGGCCGCGATGGTGGATGGCTGCGACGAGGCTGTCGTCCTGCGTTTAATAGAGCGCGGCGCGAATCCGAATTGCTCTATTGGCGGAGACGGAGATTATCATTCCCCTCTGTCGCTTGCCATCGACTGGATACGTCCCGACCTCGTGCGATATCTACTGCATCATGGCGCAAATGCTGAAGGCGACGACGACTATCTTCCTCTCAACGAAGCCGTTTTTATCGTCACGCAACGGTATAAACAGGCCGAGCACCCCGATATCGACCGAGCCGCCGCGCTGGACATTCTTCGGCAGCTTCTCGAAGCGGGGGCTTCGCCCAATGCCCATGGAGACATCGATTACATCGTTCCATTGGGAATCGCCGCATCGGAAAATGATATAGAAGTGCTGCAATTGCTGGTGGATCACGGCGCGGACCTGGAACTGCGTTCGCAATTCGATAACCAGGAAGGCCACACTGCGCTTCTTGATGCCTGCTGTGCTCCCCAGGTCGAAGCCGTTCAGTATTTGCTCGAACGCGGCGCGAACCCAAACACCGTATCAGACTATTGGAGAATTCCCTTGTATAGCGCCTGCCAGAGTATCTTTTGGGATAAAAAGCATCACGAGCACCTGTTGAGCGGCGTACCCGCCCAGGACTTTGCCGAGGTCCAAGATTGGGACGAACGTTCCTATCAAATCGTAAAGCTGCTGCTCAATTACGGCGCAGATGTCACCCTGAAACAAGATAAAGGTTGGAATTCCATTCTGCGTCAAGCCCGCACAATGGTCATCCTAACCAAACCACGCTGCGAAATGATCCGAATGCTGATTGACGCAGGCGCTGTAGATTGAGAAAGCAAGCTCCATGAACGAAAACGAATATTATTGGGAAGATCGACTACTCGATGTGCTCAAGCAATTCGCCCCGGCGCTTGTGGGCGGGATCGTCGATCAGATTTTACACTATCGCTCGGACGGAGGAATGGTCGCGCCTGTCCTGCGTCTCGCCGTCAATCTTGACCGCCCCGATCTCATCGCGCCCTTGCTGCCGGATCGCGGCGATGGACCATCGCTTGAGGACGTCACCTGGGAAAATGAAGAACTCGTTCGCCTGCTGATGCGCCGCGATGCAAAAGAGAGGTTTGGCGATAAGCCGCTCCTCGATTTCGTGCGCGGTATGGATGCGCCTGGCGCGTTTGAGATCGACGGGGAAACATTACGGGACGTGTACCACGAATATCGATACGCGCCGACGCTTCTGCCTGCAGTCATCAATCATTGCCCATCCCTGGATCAACCGGCTGTGGATGGGCAAGCTGTCTGGTTGGAGATACTGGAGGCTCTGCTGGCAACGGGAGTGATCGCTGGGGATAACTCCGGGCAGACATGGCGCGTGGCTTTTGAAAGCGCGGTAAGTGATGGACGTCTGGAAGCCGTTGAGCTATTCCTCAAGCACGGCGCGAGTCCGAACCTGAGGATTGGCACCACTTATATTCTTATGACCGCTCTGAAGCGCCAGGAGATATACGATGTTCTGGTGGCCGCCGGAGGGAAGCTAGCCTGGGATGCCGCCGATGTGTTCTACAATCCGGCGCTGGGCATGGCGATACAGGATCACGCAATCGGGCCTACTCGAGATATGTTTGCCGACGCCATAGCATCTGGGAATCTCTCGACCAACCATCTCAACAGATTTTTAGGACAAGCGGCCCGGAGCGGCTCCATCGAAATCGTAAGGCTCTTTTTGGATGCGGGAGCTGATATCGACACTGCTTTCTCCCGTAGCTTCTTCTATACATATACCGATCGAAATGGGAATGAGGAGAAGTTCGGCAATATCGATATGCTTCGATTCCTGCTCGACTCCGGCGCTCCTGTGGGCGACGCCATATGTGAAGCAGCCTGGCAGGAAAATCGTCAGGCAGTGGCATGGCTCATCGAACGCGGCGGCGATATCGATATGCAAAATCGGGAGGGCAAAACGGCGCTGATGGTTGCTGCTTCCCGATATGATTACCTGGGTGAAATGCTCGACTTCATTCTGGAGATGAATCCCGATATAAACATTGTCGACAGCGACGGCTCCACGGCGCTTTCGTTGGCGGTCGGATGTGCCGGTTTGATCAATTGTTGTAAAGAGGGAAAAGACGAAGCCGAGATGCTTACGGTTGCGATAGAGAATATCGCTGTCATCAAGAGACTGCTGGATATAGGAGCCGATCCAAATGATGGCTTCGGTATGACGCCTTTGATGATCGCCGCCGAATCAAACTGTCCGGAATTAATCCCTTTACTGCTGGCCGCTGGAGCCGATGTTAGCGCGATGCTTGAAGACGGCGATACGGCCTGGCGCATTGCAAATAGCCGCGGCCATCATGATATCGCGAAAATGTTGGAAGAGGCCGGAGCACGTGAACCCGATCAGAGCCGCACCGATTTGCGATCGGCCATCCTATGGGGCCATACCGATGACGCTCTGCGGCTGATTGCCGAAGGCGCGGACACCGAGCAGAAGGACGTACACAATCGAACGCCTCTGCTTATGGCATTGATGGAAGACGGCGATACAGCTATCGTAGAATACCTGCTGGAAAAGGGTGCGAACCCGAGCTACTTCATTCCCGATCCCGATGGGCACGGAAACAATTCACCGCTGCTGCAGGCCGTCGAGCTTAGACGGCCCCATCTCGTGCGAATGCTGCTGGCTCATGGCGCACATAAAGCATCCGACGGAAATGCCTGGCTGGCGCTGGCCCGCGCGACTTCTTTCGCCTCCTGCAGCCATTTGGACGAGGAGCAAACTCCAGAGGATCGAGCGAACGCGATGGATATCTCCAGGCAACTTCTCGAAGCCGGAGTACCGCCCGATGACGACACTCACGATCAAATCACCACTACGCTGCACTGTGCCGCATCGAAAAAAATGTATATGTCTTGAAGCTGCTCGTAGAGTATGGGGCAAACCTGAATGCACGCTCGCTGGTCGACAACCGAGAAGGCTACACTGCGCTTCACGATGCCTGTGCCAGCCTCTATGCCGGGCCTGTGAAGTACCTTCTCGAATGCGGCGCAAGCCCGAATACGGTATCCGTTTACGATACATTTCCACTTTACGATGCGTGCCATATACCCGCCTGGAGACAACTTGCCCGCCTGTCAGAGTGGTCGGGGGGCTTAGCTGTAACGACGCAGCTTGAGGATGACGAAAACGCCCGCCAGATCGTCAAGCTGCTGCTCGACCATGGCGCGGATGTCAACATCGCGCAAAATTGGGGGCAGCGTTCTATTCTGCGCCATGCACGTTGTGTGTATCAGCTCACCGAACCCTACTGCGAAATCCTCCGCCTGCTGGTGGAGGCGGGCGCGGTGGATTAAAGACACAAGCCCTATGACGAAAAACAAATACTATTGGGAAGATCGGATGCTTGATGTGCTTCGACAGTTCGACACCAATTTGGTGGGCAACTTGATTGACCAATATACACGGCATCGGTATATTTTTGCGTTTTCTCCTGCCCTGCGTTTTGCCGTTAATCTTAACCGCCCCGATATCATCGCACCTCTCTTGCCGGATCGCGGTGATGGGCCTTCGCTTGTGGATGTCACCTGGGAGAATGAGGAACTTGTGCGATTGCTGGCAACGCGTGACGCAAGGCAGCGATTTGGCGATATGCCGCTCATTGACTTGATCCGCAGCATGGATACGAACGGAGTCAATCCGGCAAAAAAGACCTATCTGAGGACTTGTTTCCAGCAGTTTCAGCCCCAAGCGTCTCTGCTGTATGAAGTTGTCGAAAACGGTTCGCCCTCGCGGGGGGCGGGCAATGAGATGGAAACGGCATGGCTTGGCGTTCTGGAGGCGATGCTGCAGACGGGAGTGATCGACGGGGATGAGACCGGCGAGGAATGGCTTGAAGCCCTGCTATTTGCCGTCCGGCACGGCCACGTGGAAGCGGTTCGCCTGTTCCTGCGATACGGTGAAGACCCGAACATCGAGGTTGCCGGGAGTTCGCTTGCCCTCCTCGCGCTATTCGCAAAGAATGGCGCCGTATATGATGTTGTCACGGCCGCTGGTGGTGAGGTCGTCTGGCGAGATTGGGAAAGCGACTTGGGATCGCTCGAATGGGCGTTTCGCTACAGAAACCTGAGATCGGCACGCAGGCTGCTTGAGGCAGCACTGGCGTCTGGCCCGCTGTCGCAGCGAGACCTGAATGCGTTTCTGAAGATGGCGGCGGAGGGAGGGCATACGGAACTGGCCCACTTCCTGTTGGAGATGGGAGCGCAAATCTGTGCAGCATCCGCCCCAAGGCTATCGGAGTCCAATTGCGACGCCTTGGCGGGTGCTGCGCAGTATGACAAAATCGAAATACTGGGCCTTCTGCTGGACAATGGCGCTCCTGAAGGCGAGGCGATCTTTCAGGCGGCGTTTTATAACAGGATAAAGGCGTTGACATGGTGCCTTGATCACGGCATCGATATCGATACGCCGAACCTGCGTGGAAAAACTGCGTTGATGGCGGCGGTGGCCCCGAATAGTGGAGAAGTTCGCGATCAAGTCCTCGACCTTATCCTGGAGCGCAAGCCGAACGTGAATCATGTCAGTCACGATGGCTCCACTGCGTTGTCGCTGGCGACCGATTGTGTCGGTTCAATCAATTGGCATAAAGAAGTGGGTGAAGAAGCCGAGGCACTCGCAATCACAGCAAAGAATACCGCGATTATCAAGAGGCTGCTGGATGCGTGTGCTGACCCGAATGGCGGTTTCGGCCGGATGCCTCTGATTAACGCGGCAGCGCATAACTTTGTCGAAATCGTAAAACTGCTGTTGGCGGCTGGGGCCGATGTGAACGCCGCGCTGGACGATGGAGAGACGGCGTGGCGCATCGCGGACCGTCAGGGGCACAAGGAAATCGCGATCCTGCTGGAAGAGGCTGGAGCGCGCGAGCCGGATATCAGCCGTAAGGATTTGCGGGCATCGATCCTGTGGGACCGAACGAAAGATGCCCTGCGTCTGATCGATGCAGGTGCTGATCTGGAACTCCCAGACAACTACGGCCGTACTCCGCTGCTGGCCGCGCTTCAGGAACAGAATGACAATGCCGTAATCAAACGTCTGCTGGCAAGAGGCGCGGATCCGAATGTTTTCGTTGGCGAGAATGAGAGTTACGGGTCGCCGTTGACAGCCACCATCACGCAGTACCGCCCCGACCTCGTGGATATCCTGCTCGACCATGACGTCGATGCCTCAGGCAAAGACGCGCCCGGCCGTCCCCCGCTGGCATTCGCCGTCTCCTGCGCCTTACACGCTGATCCATCCAGGCGTCCCATCGCCCTGGGCATCGTACATCGGCTGCTTGAGGCCGGGGCATCGCCGAACATCCACGGCGATATGGGCTGCACTTTGCTGCAATTGGCCGCGCTGGAGAACGATCTCGCAGTGATGGCCCTGCTCGTGGATCATGACATAGACTCGGAAATGCAATCGATTTCCGAAACATTCCCAAGCGAACCTTCTGCATTCCCGGCATGCACCGCTCTGGAATCTGCCTGCATGGATCATCAATCAGCGGCCGCGCAGTATCTGCTCGAACTCGGAGCAAACCCGAATGCGGTCAACAAGGGTGGTTATTTTCCACTGTTCCTTGCTTGCGTATCGACACCCAAGGATCGCATGGATTGCGATCGGATGCGTGCCGGCAGGCCCTTCGAAGAGAGCGGCGAGGTCCTCGAAGAAGACAAACAGGCCTGCCGCATCGTCAAGCTGCTGCTCAAATACAGCGCAGACGTCAACTTATTACATGGGACAGAGAGACGGTCCGCCCTGCGCGAAGCCCGCGATATCGCGTTCCTTACCGAGCCGCGCTGCGAAATGATCCGATTGTTGCTGGATGCAGGCGCGCCGGATTAAGTCCCAATTAAACATATGAACGAAAACGAATACCGCTGGCAAGACCGATTTCTCGATGTGCTGGGGCGCTTTGATTCGGCGCTTGTGGGAGAGATCATCGAACGGACTTTGCGATATCGCTCGAACAAAGCGATGGTCGCTCCCGTTCTGCGCTTTGCGGTCAACCTCGACCGCCCTGATCTGATCGCGCCCTTGCTGCCGAATGCCGGGGATGGGCCTTCATTTGAGGATGTCGCCTGGGAGAATGAAGAACTTGTTCGTCTGTTACTGCGCCGTGACGCAAGAGAGAGGTTTGGCGATAAGTCGCTCATCGACTTCGTGCGCGGCATGGACGATCCCGGCACACTTAAAATCGACTCGGAAACTTTACGGAGCGTGTATTGCAGGTATCAATACACGCCGTCGTTTCTGCCTGAAGTCGTTGGACACTGTCCGGTCCTGGATGAACTGGTTGTGGAGGAGCAAGCGATCTGGCTGGATATTCTGGAGGCACTACTGGCCACGGGTGTGATCGCTGAAGACATCTCAGGGCACACATGGCATGAGGCTTTTGACAGCGCGGTGCGCGGTGGACACCTGGAAGCAACCCAACTATTCCTCAAACATGGCGCAAGCCCGAATTTGATGGTTGGCTTCGATTATATTATCATTACCTCTTTGAGTCGCCGGAAGATATACAATGCTCTGGCGGCCGCCGGAGGGAAGATTCCCTGGGCTGCCGTCGATGATTTTGAGGATTCGGAGATTACAGCGATATGGCATCAGATAGCCGGTTCAGCGCGAGATATGCTCGCCGATGCTGTGGCGTCGGGGGAATTCTCGCCCCGCCGCCTCAATTACTTTTTAGGCCAAACGGCCGGAGATCGCTCTATTGAGACCGTGCAGTTCTTCCTGGATGCAGGGGCGGATATCGATGCGGCATTCTCCCGCAAATTCTTCAGAGCGTATAGTGATCAGGAGGGGAGCAAAGAGGAGTTCGGCAATGTCGATATGCTCCGCTTCCTGCTTGAATCTGGCGCATCCATGGGCGAAGCCATGTTCAAGGCGACTAGCCAGAACAACCGGCAGGCGCTAACGTGGCTCATCAATCGCGGCGGTAATATCGATACGCCAAATAGGAAGGGCAAAACGGCGCTCATGATCGCTGCTTACCGGTACGACATCCATGGTGAGATGCTCGACTTCGTCCTGGAGCAAGGCCCCGATATCAACCTTGCCGATTACGCCGGTTCCACGGCGCTATCGATGGCAATTGCACGTGTTGGAGTCACCAGTTGGCGTAAGAAGAATGACGATGACGAATCCAGGGCGCTTGCAATCTCGGCAAAGAATATCGCCGTCATCAAGAGATTGCTGGACGCCGGAGCCGATCCAAATGGCGGCTTTGGGCAAACGCCCTTGATGAAGGCCGCTAAAGGAGGCTTTCCGGCAGCCATCTCTCTGCTGCTGAAGGCAGGGGCCAATGTGAACACCGTGCTTGAAGACGGCGATACGGCCTGGCGTATTGCAAATAGCCACGGCCATCATGATATCGCGAAAATGTTGGAAGAGGCCGGGGCGCGTGAACCCGATTTGAGCCGCACGGATTTGAGAGCAGCCATCCTCTGGGGACGGATCGACGATGCCTTGCGGTTGATAGAGCAAGGCGTTGACATCGAGCAGTTGGACACGCGAAGGCGGACGCCTCTATTTGCAGCGTTAATGGAGGGCGGCGCCATCGACATCGTTGAACGTCTGGTAAAAAAGGGAGCACACGCAAGCGGCGTCATCTCCGGGTCGGAGTGGTCCCAAAACACTTCGCCTCTGCAGAAGGCCATCGATCTTACAAGGCCCGATCTAGTGCGCATGATGCTGAACCACACCACTGATGCCGGGGCCGCGAAAGATGCCTGGCTGACGCTGTGGATAGCTGCTTACCCCCTAATCTGGGGCCACATGGAAGACGATTACACGCCGGAGAATCAAGCGAAATCAATGGATATCCTGCGGCAGCTTCTCGACGCCGGTCTGTCGGCGGATGGCCGCAATATCCATCAAGGCATCACACTGCTGCAAGCCGCCACATCAATGAATAATGTCAATGTCATGAAAGTCCTGGTAGAGTACGGGGCAGACCTTGACCTGCGATCGGAGGCCGAACATCGCAAGGGGTACACCGCGCTTCATGATGCGTGTGCCAATCTCGATGTCGAGGCTGTGGAATACCTTCTCGAATGCGGCGCAGATCCAAATACAGTTTCAGATTGCGGCACATTTCCCCTGTATGACGCCTGTCATACATCTGATTGGGATTTGCTTGACCGCCTATCGAGTTTGTCTGAGTCCAATGAGCAAACAATATCGCTCAAGGATGATGAAAACACCTGCCACATTGTCAAACTACTGCTCGACCATGGCGCGGATATACACATCGAACAAAATAATGAGCGGCATTCAGTTCTACGCCAGGCCCGCGCAACGGTCATTCTGACCGAGCCGCGGTGCGAAATGATCCGATTGCTGCTGGATGCTGACGCTGTGGATTGATGGCGCCCGACAGCAAAATGCCGGGCAAATCCATCATAATTCCAAGTTACCTTGTTTTAATTGTCATGTTGTTATAGAATGAGGGGTTAACCGCGCTGCGTTCGTGTCCTACCGAAGCCATGGGAGATTCCCATCGAATCACGGTAGGATTAACTTAACGTATCTTTGCTATGGGGCAATTCGAATACCACCGGATGCTGCAGCGGTTCGACTTATGAGATCTATGACCATCGATTACACAGAAATAGCCGGCAATAGCGGAATACCTGACGCCGAACTTGACACGAAACGCGAGAAGTTAGCGCAGAGCATTCCGGTGGTTCCCGACAATCTCGTTCGCAGTGTCCTTGACGCCAGTGTCGATGCCATGGCGCTCGTAGAGGTAACGCCATCGGGTGGTGATCCAATCGTCCTGGCTCAGAACGGGGCGATGGCGGATCTGCGGTATCGGACCACTTTTGGATGGGAAGTCAGGCAGCTTCAGGAGAGGAAGCAGACGCTGGAGAGATTGGTGGACGTTGAAGTCCGTACCTCTTTCCAGCAACTATGCGAAGATAGTTCGGGAAGCCTGCTGACACTTACATGCATCTACTCCCAGCTTCACGGTGATCCAACGAGAACAAGATTTCTACTCACTGTGCGCGACGACACCGACCGACGATCCATCGATAACGATGTTCAGGAGATCACATCGGTCGCGCACTGCCTGGTCTGGAAGGCCACAGTCACAGAAATCGACAGTGGGTTTGTGTGGGCGGCGAATGTCCTGAACGAGGCGGCCGTACAAAGATGGCTGCCTGTGGACAGGACGGAAGGCGTGCCGTTCTTTTTCGACTGGGTCGAGACCCGCAACAAAGCCGACCTGGAATATGGAAACAATCTCTATATCCAGGCTATTCGCAACGGCGATTCAGGTTACTCGCAGACCTACCGTTGCCATGCGAATACCGGCAATGTCCTCTGGCTGCGCGAGGATGTCCGCATTCAGCCTTTGGGAGGCGGCCGCTGGTTCCTGGCAGGTGTCTGCACCGATGTCACCGAAAGCCACAACGCCGCCGAAAACCTCAAGGCCCTCCTGACATCAGCGCGATGCCTGATCTGGCATGGCTATGTCCGCAAGATCGACGGCTATTTTGATTGGAATCTCAGCGTCACCCATGAAGAAGCCGCCCAGAGATGGTTTCCGCTGCATCGATCACTCGGCCAGAGCTATATCGATGCCTGGCTAGAGGCCATTCCCGAGGAAGAACTCAAGAACGTCGAAGCCAGGGCTTGCCATGCCATGGAAAGCGGCGCAAGAGGATACTCGCAGCAATACAGACTTGGCAGAGATCACGAACGCTGGATTTCGGAGGACGTCCGCATTGAGCAGGACGGGAATAACGCATGGCGTCTTGTGGGCGTTTGCACCGACATTACCGATCAAAAGCGGCTTGAAGCTGATCGGGAGCAAATGCTGGCAGAAGCGATCGATCGGGCCGACCATGATCCGCTGACAGGTCTGCTAAACCATCGCGCATTTCACACCCGCCTGGCGATTACCGACGGCAGCGCCCATGCATCCGGCGCCTCGTATGCTATTGTTGTAATGGACCTGGACAACTTCAAATTCTTTAACACGGCGTATGGGCATACGGCGGGCGACGAGGTCCTGAGGAGGGTCTCAAAAGCCGTGCAGGGGGCCAGCGGAAGCAATTACCTGATTGCAAGACTTGGCGGCGACGAGTTCGCGGTGATCCTGCCGGATGCGACCAGCACCGATGCCGACGTGTTCGTGCAAAAGCTTGAAATCGCCATGGAAAGCGCCGGATACCAGCCGCCGGACCATGAGTGGGAAGTGCCGATAACGATATCTGCCGGAGTTGCTGCGTTTCCTGAGGATGCAGACGGCCATCGGGATGTTCTTGCGCTGGCGGATGAGCGGCTAAAAACAGCTAAGTACGGCGTGTCGGATTCGGCGCAGATCGTTGCACAGCTTCAATCGGGTTTATCATCGGCTTTCGAGAACTTCTCAATGCTCAACGCTCTGGTAAGCGCCGTGGATAACAAGGACCGATACACACGCCGACATTCCGAGGATGTGCTTAAGTACAGCCTGCAGATTGCCCAGGAACTCGGTTTGGATGATGAGACGCTTTTCCAGGTAAAAATTGCAGCCTTGCTGCACGATGTGGGAAAAATCGGTATACCTGATGAGATTTTGCGCAAGCCTGGAAAGCTTACTGATGATGAATTCGCGGCCATCAAGCAGCATCCTGTGATGGGCGCCATCATGGTCAACGCCGTTCCCGGCTTCGAGTACACGCTGGATGCTGTGCGTTTTCACCATGAGAGATGGGACGGCCAGGGATACCCGAGCGGGCTGGCCGGAGAGCAGATCCCACTGCTCGGCCGGCTAATGGCCGTAGCCGACGCTTACAGCGCCATGACGACGGACAGGCCATATCGCAAGTCAATGGGCACAACGCGCGCCGATGAGATTCTGCGCGGTGGCGCAGGCACACAATGGGACCCCGAGTGCGTGGATGCGTTTTTGAGGGCGCGAAGGGGTTAGGTTCTACCTAAGGTTTCCCTTCCAATCACCGCAGAGTATAATCTCTCTACCGAATTGATCGATTTGCCACGATTGGCTAAAAGAACGGTGGCGCAGGTTGTACGTAGACAAGCTCGAAATCAAAAACTTTAAATGCTTCGAAGAAACCGCCTTCGAGCTTAACTACCCCGGCCGCGAAACCAAATCCGGCAGCGCTCTGCCGACACGCCTCCCCAATGTAAATCTCTTCCTTGGCGGCAATGGCACCGGCAAGTCTTCTGTTTTTAAGGCATTGGCGTTAGCTATACTTGCGCCGGTTATGCAGTCAAGTGGCTTTGCGGCTGAATATTTGGTTCGCAGGCAAAATGAGATTGAGAAGGTATATAGTCAAAATGCCAGTGCTGTAGATAACGTCGCAAACTTAGTTGTTGCCAGTGCTCAACTTCAAATAAATATGAAGTTAGAATCAACCGATTACATACCTGCATTAGAGCATAGTTACAAACGCTTGGCGTCAGTTTATATCCAACGCATGGGAGAAATTGAAAGCGTTACTTATCAGCCATTCACATGGTTAAATTCCCTGTTTACGAATTCGCCTACCTTCTTTCTTATCGGATACGGAGCGAACCGTCGCTCTGAAAGGCCTGAAGGCTACAGTGAGAATTCGCGAACTCCCCGATATCGACGTGTAGCAGGCTTATTCGAAGATCATGTCGGTCTTCCGCCATTTACTTATGCATATCTTCAGATTCAAGATAAAGGCTGGCTTGGGGAAGCTCTGACAATTATTAACTCTCTGTTGCCGGAAGGTCTTAATCTCACTGAGCACATGGACGAGCAAAACAGAGCACTATTTGAGTGGGATGGTATTTTGTTACCACTCCATGCGCTTTCAGATGGTTACCGAACATTCGTCGCGTGGGTATGGGATCTCTTATTTCAGCTTGCTATGGTCTTCCCAAAGACTGAAAATAGCAAGATCACAGATTTTCCTGGCGTCGTAATCGTGGACGAAATCGATCTATTTTTGCATCCAGAATGGCAACGGCTTGTCGTGCAGCAGGTTGCGGACGCGTTTCCTAATATTCAGTTCTTGTTCTCATCGCATAGTCCGCTAGTCGCAGGCACGCTAGAGGCGGCTCATATCTATATGTTGGACGACGGCAAAGTTGAACAATATAAGGAAGAAATCTACGGCTTGCCTCCAAATCAAGTTCTGACGAGTTCATATTTTGGGCTGTCATCGACTCGTGCTCCCGGAACAGGTACACTCACCGATCTTGCAAAATTGAGGCTCGGGATTGACGATCCGGATATGTTCAGTGAACAATCTAATCCGAGTGATCCCGCTCCTCCTCCCATCGACGTTGTGCGCAATCTATTTAAGAATAGTGCGGCCAATTCAGTGGCTGATAAACCGAAAGTGAACGCAACGAAGCAAAAAGACACACCAGGACGCGGAGCGCAAATAAAATCGTGATTCGCTATCCAGATGCATTGGAGGGTATCGAAGCCGAGATCGGCGCCTCCTGGCTGCAGAAGGCGCGTGAGAGAACGTCACAGTTCGAGATGCTTGGCAAATATACTGAAGAGTATACAGACAATCAAGGCATAAAACAAAAGCTACAGCCGTTTTGGAGCGCTATAAAAAGTATTTATGTCAAACGGCAGCACGGCAAGTGTATTTACTGTGAGTCACAAATAGAACGGGATGATCATTCCCTCGTGCAATGGGACCTTGAACATTTCCGTCCCAAGGGAAATGTTCGTGTATGGCCTCCAGATGAACCCAGCTTAATATTAAAATACGGGCACCTCTCAACGGGTAGCGCTGCGCCGGGATACTATATGCTTGCGTATGCCCCAGCAAATTATGCAGCGGCATGCAAGACGTGCAACAGCATACATAAAAGCGATTATTTTCCGATTGCCGGCAATCGGATACAAGCCGGATCAGATCCTGCCAGTTATGCTGCTGAAGATGCCTATCTCATTTATCCTATAGGTTCCAACGACATCGATCCAAGTGATTTGATCACGTTCGATGGTGCTAAAGCTGTTCCAAAATACGGCAAAACAGAAGACGCAGCGAAACATCTCCGCGCCAACATCATCATCGATTTTTTCGAACTAAACCGCGAATGGCTGGAACGGCAGCGAGCAAAGTGGCTCTGCATGACCGTTTGGCCCTGGATAAAGTTAGCTGACAATGCCGATCCTGATGCACTTCTATATTTGCGATATGGTAAGACCCAGCCTTGCCCGTACGCGAATTGCACAGCCTGCTTCATTGACTTATGTACTACCAACCGAGTAGAAGCTCAGGCGAAAGTCAAACTCATGAAAGACTTCCTCGAACTAACACGCTAGCCTAATCGGATTTCCCTGCTGATAAAATAATTGCCATGACCTATTTGGTTCTCCGCGCTGCAACTCAGGACGATCTTGATTTTCTCGTCAAAATCGACTTGGAGGATGAAGGGTGCGCAACGCCTATACAATACCTCACGCAGGAGGAGTTGTGTGAGCATCGAGCGAAGATTGCGGCCTTCGTTACCAATGTAGATGACTGTGCGTGGGTGTTTGAAAATGTAGAATGCGGAGACATTGTTGCCGTGATAATGTGCCGCTTTCGTGATTTGATGAGCGAAGCGGCAGGCGCATATAATTCTCTTCGCATCGTCGGCGATGCATGGCTGCGTCCGGAGACGCGCTATTGTGAAGTATTCCAGTTGTGGGTCGATCCGGCATATCGACGGCAAGGTCTGGCAACTCGATTGAAACAACATATTGAGGTTGAAGCTAAAGATCGAGGTATCGATTATATATACACGCATACCGAAGAGGAAAACGCCCACGTCATCGAACTGAACCTGAAACTTGGCTACTACGAAATTCGACGCGGTCCGATTTGGGATGAAGTCATGCGTGTCAGCCTGGTGAAATACTTGGATCGATAAGACATCGCATAATAGACGATATGCTCTGTCCCCTGCAGCCTTGGCTGCAGGGGACAGCTCTCTTTAGAGACTCCCCGCCTCCCCTATCTCTCTGTTCGCTTTCGTCATCTCCAGAAATGCGAAGATGGTCATCGTTCCCAAGTCGCCGTTTTCCCGGCAGCGTACGGAGACTGTTCCGTTCTCCTTTTCCTTGTTGCCGACCACGAACGCGTATGGTATCTTATCGATCTGCGACTGGCGGATTTTGCCGGACATTCGGTCGTCGCCGTCGTCCACTTGGGCGCGCATTCCGGCTTGCTTTAACTGGGCGGCGACTTCGTTTGCGTATGGCAAGTGGGCATCGGTGATTGGAATGATCGTTATCTGTGTTGGCGCAAGCCAGAGCGGGAATGCTCCGGCGTAATGCTCGACGAGCATGGCGAAGAAGCGTTCGGCGCTGCCGAACAGAGCTCGGTGGATCATGTACGGCTGGTGCGGTTGGCCGTCAGCACCGATGTATTCCAGGCCAAACCTTGCGGGCAGGTTGAAGTCGAACTGCACCGTGCTGAGTTGCCATTCCCGGCCGAGGGAATCCATGACTTTCAGGTCGATCTTTGGCCCATAAAACGCTCCCCCGCCATTGTCTATCTCGTATGGCAGTCCCTCCTCTTCCACTGCGGCTTTGAGATGTTCGATGGCGGCGTCCCAATCTTCAACACTGCCTATTGCTTTGTTCTCGGGACGTGTCGCGATGTAGGCTTTGAACTGTGTCAAGCCGAATGTTCGCAAAACGTACAGCGAAAATTTCAGGGCGTGTCGGATTTCGCCATCCGCCTGTTCGGGCAGACAGAATGTGTGGGCATCGTCCTGGCAGAAGCCGCGGACGCGTGTCATACCGTTCAATGTGCCGCTCAGTTCGTAGCGGTAGACCTGGGCATATTCGGCGTACCGAAGCGGCAGGTCGCGATACGAGCGTGGACGGCTCTTGTAGATCTCCGCGTGGAATGGGCAGCTCATGGGCTTAAGGTAGTACTCGTCGCCGTCGATTTCGATTGGATTGTACATTGCATCCTTGAAGTTCTCCAGATGCCCTGATGTCTTCCACAATCCGGATCGGCCGATATGCGGCGTATATACCCAATCATAGCCGTTCAGTAGATGCGCTTGTTGACTGAAGCGTTCCGCGAGATAGCGGACCATCCCGGCTTTGGGATGCCAGAGCACAAGCCCCGGCCCGACCGCCTCCGACGTGCTGAAGAAGTCGAGGCGGCGGCTGATGACACGGTGGTCATGGCTCTGCGCATCCGTGATGTTGGGAACGTCAGTTTCGGCATTCTGAGCAGTCTGCAAAATAGTGTTAACGGCATTAGCATTCATGATTTTCTTTGTCCTTTTGGTCTTGACTGGATTCTGAAATGCAAAAAAAGATCTGTCTCAGGCAAGCGCATGGCAGCGCCAGCCGAAGACAGATCTTTTAAATCTGCGGTTCCACTTCGGTTCCCTATCCGCAGACGCGAGAAAATCGCTTATGGCGAAATGATCGCGCGGACAGGACACTCGTCAATTCGTGACGTGAATCAAACGCTCATGCTCCACAGGTGGTCCTTCGAAGAATTACGCGTAACAGGGCTCTCAGTCGGTGACCCTATCTCTCTGGCCGCGATACATCTTCCTTCTCGTCCCATGTACAGTCGCAAGAGGAATCCAGTTGTGATTGGATTATACCGCAGGCCGATGGCGGCTTGTCAAATTTCTTAATCGACCTGCTTCGCCGGGTTCAGTGCGACATCTTTGAAAGTGCTCCATTCGTACGGCCTGCTCTGCACTTGAATCTGCCGGATCTTTGCGAGGTCGATCTCCTTGTTGTACATCCGCAGATTACTCTTGGAATCCAGAGCCAGATTGAACAGTGTTTCGTACTGAAATCCGAACCGCGTTATCGGTTTGACGTCTCCGTTTTCCATAACGGCGACCAATCGGTAGGCATTTGTACCGGGGTCAATCTTCGCCAGAAGTTCATCGTGGGCTTTTCCGGTGGAATCGGCGTAACACATGTGGACAGTCAGCCCGACACGCAAACTCACATCCCCCTCGTAATCCCGGTTGGGATCGATATTGCGGTGAAGCAATTTATCAGGATGAAAGTCCACATCCCTGGTGGCGGCTGCCTGCCAGTTCCCTCCCGCCAGACCGACTTTCAGTATCATTTTTGACGGATTGTCGGGGTATTGATTGTAATAGGCGCGCCCATAGTCATTATTGCCGGTTTCATTGACCGGCTCGTCGGGGCTTGCAATCGGCGTTTGCTGCGAGTGCCTGGCCCCCAGAACTTTCCACACGATATTAAATGTCGACCCTGGCGGCCCTGTCACAGTATAGGCCACCGGCCGGGCATGAGAGGCGGCCGTCACTCCGTCATCGCTCAATGTTTTGTATTTGGTGGGCGTGCCAGGCAAAAGCGTACCGTCCGGCTGCCACCATTCTCCGCCCTCCACCGGGAAACGATGCACAGCGGTCAATTGAATTCCAACGCCACTCCTGAAGACATGCGAATACATCGGCAGCGCCTCAACACTATTGATACGGATCAGGTTGGTCTCGCTCTGCGGCATGGCATGGATATTCTTAAATTCCGCCCATGCATAAGGCCGGGTCTGAAGGCGGAACTGCGCGACCTTTGCAAGATCCTCAGGCTCCATTGAGACCGACCGAATGCCGTGAGCATTTACGAGCGGGGCGTCAAAGTGGACATCGTTTCCTTTTGCGTCGACCGCCGTAACCCAGCGGTCGACATCGCCAAGTGGAGCGTTGGTTCCCAGCAACGACAGCGAGTGCCAAACGAGAGTCGTATCTTGATATTTTATCGCGGGATGGTCGCCCAGCACGATGCTCACAGTATGGATGTACTGCTGCGTTGCGTGCCGGATTTGCTGTGCGCCAGGCGGGGCGTACGGTGTAACCGCGATCGTCTTCCAGGCTCCGGTAGCGACACCGAACCTGTAGCCGAACGTCTTCACCGAGTTCGGAAGCCATACATGCATACAGCCGGTCGCGGACTGCTGCGGAGAAATCCAGCCATTGTCTTCAGGCGGATTGCGCACGATATAGCCGTGCTGTTCGAGCATCCCATCCGGATCGATCACATTGCCGGTCGTGCCGATATACAATCTCTTTGAGCCCGAGAGCCTCATCAGAATGGACAGTGGGCGTCCGCCCTGGCCATACTGATACTGAACCGGACTCAGAGCATTGTTGCGACCTGGGATTTGCTTAAGCATCTTTCCGCTCGCATCCCACCATTTCTCCCCATTGCCTTCCGCATTTGGAGCGATCGCCAGCAGATCGACCGAAACACCATTCCCCAGCTTTACCGACTGCACGCCTGACGGCGTGACGGCCTCAGCGACGGCCTTCACACTCGGCGACGGTGTAAGGGCCCTGATGGCCGATTGGCGTCCCGCAGCCGGTCCTGTCTCCGACCGCGACGTCAATGCCGCAGCCAGTGCGCCACAGCAGAGAACGCCCACAGCAATCGGCAGCATTCTCACTTTATCGATCCCCACTATTAGCACCCTCTCTGAACCAGGCGACGCCTTAATTTAAGGCGTCGCCTGCTACCACTCATTGTAAGGGGTAGAGATGTCCGAATTACTTTCCCGGCTTCAGTGCGACCCCGGGAAATTTCGTCCACTCGTATGGTCTGGACTGCACCTGGATCTGTCGGACTTTGGTGATGTCCACATTCGGGTTATGCAAGTTCACGCTGCTCTTGTGATCGAATGCGAATGAGTAGAGGCGGTAATCGACGCTCTGGCCAGACTCCGATATCGGAATGGAGGAGCCATCCTGCATGACGAACACCAGCCGGTAAGCCATCTTGGATAGATCAGGCGTTGCGATAAGTTCGTCTCCGGGGCTGAAATCGGGTGTCATGTACTGCAGACGGATATCCGATCCCATTTTGATAGTGATATCTCCGGCCTCGTCATCCTCGGCCTTGACATCGCGATGGGCCAGTTTCTCAGGCGTAAACTGCACGTCCTTTGTGGCAACGGTCTTCCAGGGGCCTCCCGCCAATCCAACTTTCAAATCGGTTGTGGCGGGGTTTGCCGGGTATTCATTGTAGTAACGAAGGCCATCAGTCCGGTCGAGCGCCCTGTTGACGTCAAGTTCCCGGCCCGGCAGGGAATCCGAGTGTGAATCCTCTGTTCCTCTCGCCCGCCACACGATATTGCAGGTCGAGCCAGGAGGGCCTGAGAGCGTGTAGCCGATTATGCGGACATGGGCATTGGCTGTAGCGCCGCTGGAACTCTCCTGCTGATAGCTGCGCGGAGTTCCGGACAGCGCCTGCCCATCCGGCAGCCACCATTCGCCTCCCTCCAGAGGGAAACGATGCACCACGGTCAACTGAATTCCGATGCCGCTATCGAAGGTGTGCTTGTACGCCGGCAGAGCCATGGGATCAACTAAAACCCGGGTCGGCGCGGGTATGAGGGGCTTAGCGTGGACGTCCTTGAATTCGGCCCACATATAAGGCCTGGTCTGCAAGCGAAATTCCGCGACCTTCGCGAGGTCCTCAGGGTCCATCGTGACACTCCGAACGCCGTGCCTGTCTGTCTGGGGAGAGTTGAACTGGATGTCTTTCCCATCGGCATCGACCGCCGTAACCCAGCGGTCAACAGCGCCGAGCGGGGCGGATGCGCCAAGCAGCGACTGCCTGTGCCACTTCATCGAAGCATCCTTGTAACTTATCTCCGGATGGTCGCCCAGGGTTACGATCACGCTAGACGCGAACCGCTCGCTTGGCCGGTAGAGCTGCTCCAGCTTCGGCGCAGCAAAACGTGTCGTCGCAGTCGTGTACCATGGACCGTCGGCAACTCCGAACCAGTAGTCGAATGTCTTCATATCGGCCGGAAGGCGTATCGGCATGCATCCGGTCGCGCTCTCTCGCGATGAAATCCAGCCGTCCTCCTCCGGCGCGCCCTTGACGATATATCCCAGATTGTCCATCTGGCCGTCAGGATCGACCACATAGCCAATCGTTCCCACTTTGCTCCTGTCCGGCCCCGTGATTTTCAATAAGAGAGACAACGGATTGCCTTCCATGCCGGACTCATAGTGCACGTGATGAAAGGCATTGTTCCTGCCGGGAGCTTCGCTCAGCCACTTTCCATCCGCATCCCACCACTGTTCGCCGTTGCCGTCCACGGTCGGATTGATCGCGACCAGGTCTACCGTGATGCCACCCGGCAGCTTTACTGCACGCGCACTGTCCGGCACGGTCACCCGGACGTTCACCGGCACGAGTGCCGGCGGCACTGTCTTGTGCAACCCATGCGCCGCCGCAACTGCGACGGCGCCGCCAATAATAACGGCCGCGACGGCTGAGGCCGCCTTGGCTTTACCTAACCACATCATCTTAAGCACTCCTTCCGATCCCGATGTGATGGAAGAACCTGCTGCACCAATAACCAATGCGGATTTGACCGAATGCATAATGCCTGCCGCCGTGATCGGCGCGGCTTCCACGGCGCGATTGGTAATGATAGCAACCAATAGCGCGCCGGATAGCGTGACGCCATGGCGCACGAAGTAGGCACGCAGCTTATCCAGAGCACGCCCCATGCGCTTTCGAGCGGCCTCTTCCGATACTCCCAAGGCCTCGCCGGTCTCCTGAAGGCTGCAGCCCTGGAAGAAACGCAGGATCAATGCTTCGCGATCAGCGGGGCGCAGCGATTGCATAGCATCCTCAAGGAGCGGAGCCATCTCTTTCCAGCCGTCGTCGATCGAGTTGCCATTCATCGTTTCCCGCGCCGCCTGTTCCTCGTAAGTCTCACGCCGCTGCTTACCTCGCCGCAGATTGCTGCAAGAGAAGCGGGCAGCTGTGTAGAGCCATCCACCCACCGATACTTTGCTACGAAGCGACGGGGCATGCTTTGCCAGGCTCAGAAAGACGATCTGAGTGGCATCCTCCGCGAGCTGAGCGTCATCAAGCATCCGGCGACATGCGGAGTAGACGAAATTCAGGTAACGTTCCACAAGCTGAGTGAATGCAGCCTCGGATTTCCGGTCGACATAGTCGCGTATAAGTTCGCCGTCATGCATGCAGTATTGTTCTCCATCATCTCTATGAATGCGCTCGGGCGAAGGACCGGACGGTATTTATAAAAGATTATGGAGTCATTTGGAGAAGAGATAGGAGAAGCTTAGGCAGGAAACCGTCAAATAGTCGCAAGTAACTGAGGGCAGCTAAAGAATGCGGGCATTGAATGCTGCACGCGCCGTCATTTGAGACAGCGCGTGTTCTGAGCGATGGGCAGAAGGGGAGAGGGCAGGTTTAAGCAAGCACCGTCGCTGACATCGGAATTGCTTGTTGACGCGATTGTAGAATCCCGGGGGCAACTGCGGGGCGGACTCTTATACCGTCAACCGCGTAGCTGACGAGTGCGCGCGAGTGGAGGGTTGTGGTGTCGTAGAGCGGCAGTGGGCTGTGTTCCTGGTTTAACAAGAGCATGAGTTCCGTGCAGCCGAGAATGACGCCCTCTGCACCCTGGGCGGCGAACTCTTCGATAATCTCGATCAGATGCGCCCGGTTTTCGGACAGGATGCTGCCCTGACAGAGTTCGCCGAAGATGACATGGTGGACGGCGGCGCGCTGTTTTTCTGAGGGGGTGATGACGTCGATGCCCCAGTTCTCGGTAAGGTAATTGCGGAAAAAGGTCTGCTCCATGGTGTATTGCGTGCCAAGGAGGCCTACGCGCCGAATGTTGTCGGCCTGGATGATCGAGCCGGTGGCATCGCGGATATCGATGAGCGGAATGCCGATGGAATCCTGCACTTCGGCCGCGACCTTATGCATCGTGTTGGTACAGATTGCGGCACACTCAGCTCCGGCAGCTTCCAGAGCGCCGGCAGCGTCGGCGAGCATATAGGCCAGTTCGTCCCAGCGCCCGGCTTTTTGCAGGGTTACAACTTCGTCAAAATCGCAGGAGTGCAGTACGACGCGCGCTGAATGCAGGCCACCGAATCGCTGGCGGATCTCGACGTTAATCTGTTTATAGTAAACGGCAGTGCTTTCCCAGCTCATCCCACCGATCAACCCGATGACTTTCATGTCCCCTCCTATTGCCCGGCGCTTGCGCATACAAGCAAAAGATGGAAGGGATTATACGGGGCGTCTCAAAATAAACTCTGAAATGAGTCTATTATAAAATCCAAATAGGAAGAATTATCCTGGGATCAATTCTCAAAGATGGATTGGCAATGGCTTTCGCTATTGGCGGGCACGACGGGCTTGGCGTTTGCGGAGATAGATCAGAAGGCCGGTGATAGAGAAAGCAGTGGGCAGGATACCTGCTATGGTATAGAGGGATTTGGTGATGGGGCCGCCCCACCAGCCGAAGTGCAGGTTGCAGAGCACCCGCATGATGCGCGCGCCGGCGGTGGCGTGGCGTTCGTCGTTGACCTGGAGCACGCGGCCGGTGTAGGGGTCCACGAAGACTTCGGCGTAGTTGGAGAAACCGGTGAGGGTGAATTCCATGGCGCAACCGAAGGGTTGATCGGGTTTCTGGGGATAAGTCAGCGCGGTTGGGTGAGCATCGGGCAATGCGCGTTCGGCAATGGCGGTCATCTGCTCGACGGACAGGCGGGCCGTGCCGACACGTGGTGGGGTAACGGTGGGATCAGATGGAAATGGGGGTGTCTTTGTCCACTTATAGATGGCCGTCTGCACGGGCATGTAGAACACCAGCACGACACCGGTGATGGACAGTATCAGAAGCAGCGGAAGAAAGTAGATTCCCAGGACGTTATGCAGGTCGGCGGTGACGCGAGCGGCTCCACCTCGCCATTTTACAGTGGAGCGAATGCGCAACTGGCGCAACGTTTTGGGCCACCAGAGCCAAAGGCCGGACAAAATAAGCAGGACCGTGAGACCGCCCGCGTAACCGTTTGCCAGGAATCCTTTTGCGCCGAGTAGCAGGTAGCCGTGGAGCATCAGCGAAAAGCCAGGCAGGCTGTCCCTGGCAGCGGCATCGCGCATGACGACGCCGGTATAGGGGTTTACCGTAATGATGCGCTGCTCCATGGGCTTTGCGAAGTCGCCATACGTGAGCGAGTACGCCCCACCTTGCCGCTCGGGCAGGGTGATGCGCGACAACTGGGCAGAGGTTAAGGTGGAGCGCTCCCGCTTGAGCCGCGAGAGCACATCGGAAACAGGCATAAGCGCCACGCCGGGTGTGGGCGGCGCGACGTGGACGGTCTCAGGGTAGGCGGCAGCCTTGAGCTCAGGCTCAAAGACAAGCAAACTTCCCGAGAGACCGACCGCCACGAAGTACAGGCCGAGGATCAGGCCGAACCAGAGGTGGACGACCGCGACGCCTCTCCGAAGCGCCGCTCGCCATGAATTACGAGGAGTAGAACTCACTTATCGAGATTGTAATAGTAGTCGACGTCGGCCGCGCCGGGCTTGATGATATCTCCAAGGCTGTTGCCCTTGAACACGGATGCATCCGTCCCCTGGTACGCTGCCGCGATCAATGATGGGCGCTCAATCTTGACATGACCGTCGGCCCACAGGACGTTGCCGACGCCGTTATGCCGCGCGTGGAAGGAGGGCCAGGAAATGCTCGGAGGGTTCAACATGGCAGCCGCCTCAAGTCCCTGAGCACTTCCGCCCACCACATGCACCGCGGCGGCGTCGCAGAAGACAATCGTCTCGGTCGGAACCTGGATCGCCGCCAGCGCGGTCGTCGGCGTCCCGGTACTGGCGAAACCGCCGAACGCATGCCAGTTGTAGCCATAGCCGGTGTTGCCCGCATAGTACTCGTTCACGTTAGGCCGCGATGGGCAGGACTTCAGTCCCTCGCTCTTGGTGTACGGTTGCAGCGTGCTTGTGTTGGGCACCAGCTTGCTATCAGTGGTGCTGACACAGCCAACCCAGGTCAGCCACGCACAGCCGGGGGTGGTTCCGCGGTAGTCGTAAGCGGGCATCAGGGTCTCGTCATAATCCTGAGCATACATCTGCCAGGCCGTTCCGAGTTGCTTGAGGTTGCTGGCGCATGCCGTCTGACGGGCTTTCTCGCGCACTTTTGCGAAGACCGGGAAAAGTATTGCAGCGAGAATCGCTATAATAGCTATGACTACTAGTAATTCAATAAGAGTAAATCCACTCCGGTACTGGGCACGGTTCGTCATTTTTGTGTTATCCTTCACAATCAGTGCGGATGATGAGACTGAGGAATACGGTATCCAAAACGTTTTTGTAAATAAGTTCTTAGCGTATTGCCAAATCTATATCCGACTAATTTTATCTCCGACTAATATTGTCGGATACAGATTAGCATATCATTGGCGGCGATGTCAACGTTGAAGCAAAATTAAGTTTGTATGAATATGGGAGCAAATAAAACGCCGTTCCGCCTGACGGCGGAACGGCGCTTGGTCCTGCGACAAGCAGATGTGTTGTAGTTTAGAAGCTCTGGGACACGACGACGGTCAGTATTGCAGGTGAAGTGTTCTTAATCTGGAACGCAGAGGGGTATCCCGAGGCATCCGTAACCGTGTCCATTTCGGAAGATCCGCCGTAGCCTGTCGTCAGCATTTTCACGCCGCCATTGGTCGTGTAGTTGTTTGATATCGTGCCCGTAGATTGTTCATTAATGCCAACCCAGGATACGCAAGGCGCTCCGCCCAGCGTCGCATAGGTTGCATTCACAAAGGATGTTGAGCGATAGCCCAAAGTAATCTGGGAGACATTGATGCTGATGGGAGTGTCTTTATTGCCGAACGGGATCGGCGCCGAGTGGCCGTTTGCCGGGATCGTAAGAACGTAGCGAACGAATGAGGGCACTGCAGCCATTGCGTAGGCGCGGCGCAGGGAAACGACGGCAAACCCGAGAATGGCGGCGGCAGTGATGATGGCTATCGGACGTGTGATGTGGCTTTGCGACATTGCTAAAGTTCTCCACTCTACTATTCAACAATTGCGCCTGGAGATGTACCGGCAACCTTGCCGGAGATCTTCGCAACGGCCGGAGCAGGTACAAGCTGTTATGGTTTGTGTTATTGTTCGGCCGGAACCGGTTTGACTGTGCCCATAAGGACGGGTTTGTACTTAAGGCCCAGGGCAATGAGAGAGACGACGATGCAAATGGACGATGCCGTCATCATCACTCGCTCCTTCTGTATCAGGCCGAGTTGTACTTTCGGAATTCCGCCAGCGTTTGTGACCGGGACAACCACGACGCGGCCGGAGATTTCCAAATGTGGAGCCAGGCCTTGCAGCAGCAAGCCAATACCCAAGAGCATCCATATAGCGGCCTCGTGCAGGCCCAGTTTGTCCCTTTGTTTGGCCACGGTAATTGTCGACCACAACATGATAAGGATTGCCGGCACTACAAATAGATAATCAGGTGTCATCGTTCGTCACCTCAAAACAGAAGTCCGCGCATCACCATTGAGCGCGGACTTCTGTTTCGCTTCAATATTCGCAGTAGAACGCATAAGGCGTGCCAAGGTCTTATCTCCAGGCACAATCAGGCAAATACTGCATATCGGGCATTTATTTCTTAGGCGTTAGTTCTTCAATATTCGATGGGCCCTGTGTTGCAATATATAGTTTGCCACCTGCGCCCACGACAACTCCCCAGGCAGTACCGTTTACCAGCGGACTAAATTGTCCGAGCGAGACGAGAGAAGATGTGTATTCAGTAACAAGATGTCTTTCCACATTACCCACCCATAAATTCCCATCCGAATCCAGGAAACCGCTATCAGTCCATGCTTCTGACGGCGCTGTTTTCAAAAGAGCGCCGGTCGGCGACAGGTGTTCGACGGAGGTCGAAGCAACGCCGTAAAAACTTCCGTCTTTTGCCACCAGCAAGATATTCGGGGTGTTAGGTGTACTGATATGTCCGAGGAACTCGCCGCCTCTCGAGTATTTAATTATTAAATTATCCGCCGGATCCGATCCATAGATTTTGTTATCAGGTCCCAACGAAACGCTGGTAATATTCTGATTGGGCGCTCCGGGATCGACAGGAAATTCTCGGAGAAACTTGCCTGCACTATCGTACGCATCAATGCAGCCGGACTGGCCATCCGTGGCAAAGATATTGCCGGCGGCATCTACCGCCAACCCGCCAGGAGTGGGAGATGTGCGCTCCCCGCTTCCGATATGGGCGGGAACAGACAGAACAGTTACTCCAGACGGAGTAAATTCGTCAATGGAATTATTGCAAGACACATAAATATTTCCGTTTGGCCCCAACGTCATGCCGGTGATAAGATGGTTGCCGAACACAGCTTCGCCAAAGCTGCCTGTCAATAGAAATTGGGAATCATTAGGAGGTACCGGTGGCAGTTGTGTGCCTGAACTGCTGCCACCGCCACCGCCTCCACAACCTGCAAGACCTAAAGCTGCGAGACCTGACAACATGGCGGCAAGAAATAACTTACCCATACTAACTCTGCCTCTTTCCACGTCACAATTCACAGCGTTATATTGTTCCACAAGCCGGTCGCCGCCATGGAAAGTCTTAGTCTTAATGGAAGATTCTACACGGCGACTGGCTGGCTCAACGCTAAATTACTGTTAGTGCGTGACTATTTGGACCATCATCCCGACTATAACCTTCGATAGTTTTGCGGTATCGGCCGATGTTGCTGGAACGCAGTCGGTGGTAACGCCTAACTGTATGATACGCAGATTGAGACTATCGAGCACGCGGGTGTCTATTACAGCGCCCGTATTGGGATCGTGGATATCTCGTTTTGACAGCACGACACGTATTGTGTCACCTGGCTGGATCCCCTGTGCCGTTCCGATGGTGATCGTCACGACACCGTTCTGGATATCCGCGACCTGTCCGCTTTTGGCGACCGGGGCGGGAGGCGCAGGAGTATCGTCCTTGGTTGTCGCGTCCGACGTGGGGTCGGGAAGCAAGGCGGTTTCGCGGATGTCGTCGAAGAGGTCGCTGCCGGCATTTTCCAGAGCGCCTCGCATAACATCATCGGCAGCTTCGTCGACGGGCGGCGGGGTAGGAAGCTTGGCAGGGATGGCGTCGGGGCCACAGACTTCGACTTCCTTTGTCTCCGCTACGCTGCCGGCGTCCTGATTGCCTTCGCAATCCTGCTCCCAGACGATGCGACCGCCACCCTGGGCGCTGATATCGATCAGACGGAGGATGCCCCGCATGTGCGCACTCTGCTTCTCCAGGACATCCTGCTGCCATTTGAAGGACATGAGGGCGACCGTTACGTCGTATCCTTCCTTCTTGCGCCTCCACTCGCGGTGGTCTTTCTTGTACTTGTCCATAGCCTTTGCGTACTCATCGTCGGACATCTTGTGTCCGAACAAGTCGCGGCCATGACTTGGTTCGGTGGGCTCGGTCTCGTCGAAGGGTTTCGGGAGCGGCGTGATGCGCTTTATCTGGGAATCGTAATCGGTATGTCCACCATAGCGATTGATCGAGTAGTGCCACACGAAGTGGGCTCCGGTATCGCGCAGGCTGCGGGCGACGTCACCCTGCCCTCGCACCTGGTCGAGGGAGATATCGCGCTGGAAGTCCTGCTGTCCGCGGCCGCGTTCCGAGACGGCCAGGCCCAGATCGCGACGCATATGGCTGGCCATCATGTACCGGATCGGCTGTCTGTTGCGCTCGGGGATATCGCCGCCAACAAGGATAGTCATGGCCCCAAGCTTTCGCATATCGACGGCATCGACAGCGGTGTCTCCAGCCGGCACAGATTCACGGGTCGAGTAGCGTATCGCTTTGCGCTCCAGGATCGTCGTATTTGGGGCACTAAAGACGATGACGCCGGCGTTGCCTTGAGCGTCTCCACCAAACCGTTCAACCGCAATCAGAGTGGGCGTCACCTTATGCCCTGCCAGCAGATTGGACGCGGGAGCGGGTGTAACATCGCCCTGCGAGCGGTCAATGAAGAATACACTTGAGCCTTCTTGTAGAGAACTGGCCGGCACAGAGGAGTACTCAGTGAGATCATGCCATGTGACATCGTTCCACACGTACGCAGTTTTTACGTAGCCCCAGTTCTCCGCCAATTCGCGATTGGAGTGGTCGCTGAAGACGTTGAGACGGTTGGTAGTCCAGTTCTCACTGAAAGGCAGATCCCGGAAACCGGCGGCGCTGCGCGTTGTAAAGGCATCATAGAGTTTGCCCAGACGAGCAGTGTCTGGCGCGCTGATCGCGACGGTGAAGACCTGCTGGTCCCGCGCTCCGCCCAGGGCAGCCGTAATATTGCTGTTATATCCAAGTGAACCAAGAGCAGGCTTCGGTATCAGGGCCTCAAGCTCCTGCGGCATGGGCTGGGTCATCTCCTGGCGGTCCATCAGGAAGATAACCGGCGATTTAGCGAAGTCCGGTTGCTTCGACGCCGCGACGGCATCGGTAAAGGAGAGAACGGAGATATCCTGGGCAGAGTGCTTGTTGTCGGGATGGCGCAGGATGGCGGACTTGATCGTTTCTCCCACAGACATTGCCTGGGGGCCTGATGCTAAGATGAACACTCGCGGCTTGTTCTTTGCAAACTCGCGGATCAAGGTCGTATCGGCGGCATTCGCGGCCGCGACTACCCCGAATAGTGCGATTGCGCCAAACGCCATAACCTGCATGGCGGCGCTCTGTCTGTGTAACTTCAACTGAAGCACTCCTAATAAATTTACGTTGCGTGGGTAGTACCGGACGAATTGCTGCGGAGGACTGCCGGAATTGTACCTATCTTAGAGCCAAATCGGTGTCACGGCAGTCGATACGAGCGTTCGTTCAAATGTTGACGAGCGAGCAGAGGTGGTTGTTCCATGGGGAAACCTACCCGGATGCCTACCCCATGGTCGCTACCGTTTCCTTCCCCGCTAAAGGGTCCGCACAGGCAGAGACGCCTATGCCTACAGCCCGGGGAAGGGGGCGTTCATCATTAAGGCCCACAGGATCTTAGCCTTGGGTTATGTTATCGCAAGCATCTGCCTCTTAGTCATGGTTGACCTGGTTGAACAGGCCAAGAAACTTGTGACGGAACGGGATACGGGGGTGTGCGTTACTTAATGGTTGGCGAGATGATTTGAGTGATTGATTTTGTCCGGGAGGCACATTCGGCATGGGACCCCTTATGAAAGGAAGTTTGTTTATCGCCGGTGGGTTGTCACTGATCGTTGGATGGGACAGATGGCAGATCTATCGGAGTATGCTGCCGCTTCCCGGCGCGAAGTTGGTGGTGATTTACAGATTGTCTCCAATGCCGCATGGTCCTGCAAAGACGACACTAAAAGGCGATCCGATCTATCCGCTGCCGCATCTGAGCAGGTTCGATTCGACGGCATTGATTGATAGCCAGGTGACGCTTGGGCAAAGCGAGGCCGACAAGGTCAACAAGCTGCTGAGCAGTTACGACGCATACCATCAGTTTAAATGGGGCAAGCTGCGTTTTGATGCCGCTTACGCGATCGTGATGACGGCTGGACAGAGACACGTCGAAGTGCTTGTGGATCGAAGCTGCTCTGAAGCGTTCATATTGCGCTACTCGCCGGGCAAAATCGAGAACAGCGGAGGGCAATTCGGCACTTGCTGGTATTCGTACCTGAAGAGGGTTTTGCCGGACCTCCCCGAGAAGCTCAATCATTGACGAAGCCCCATCAAGACAAGCTGAAAACCATAGAGCGCCTCATCTTTTGTCCACTAGATTCTTCAATTCTTCGCCTCAAATTATCATCCGTCCCAGAACGGGACAAAACGTTTACAGAATATCCGTTCGATGCTAGAATAACAAAGTCAACTCGCTTCCGGGAAGCCCGGAGGTGGGAAGATAGTCCGGCCAACCTCCGGCAAGACTCCTCGGTCAGCCCGGCGAGCCCCTTTCGCCGGGCAGGCTGAGAGATCCAAAACTAATCTTAACCACTTGCGGGAATGGTCCCCGCAGAAGCATTCCAGCTTAACGGACACAAGCCGGAAGTGTGGACGATATCCAGCAATATTCGATTCAGGCAGCCTGCATATGGGGCTGCCTTTTCTTTTTCAGGAGGTCCTTTTGAGCCGCCGTGACCTAGCAAAACAACGACGCCGGGAGCAGTATTCCTGCGCACCGGCCATCTATACACCAATGAGTAGCGATGAGATGGCCCTGCGCAAGGTTGCGGCACGGGCATGCGGTCTGGATGTGGCCGTTATCAAAACACCGACAATCCTCACGCCTGAGGCGGCGCGCCGTCTCTCCGATGATGGTCTGGCATACCGGCTGGACCAGGAGCCGGAGGTGGTGGAATATGTGCTTCCCCACCCTCTGCGCCATGACAAGCCCACAAGCTTTGAAGATGCCGTGAGCGAATATGACCGGCGCATGGGATGGAAAACACGATGAGAAAGAAAGACACTGATGATATCGAACGTTTGAATGATGATGAGACATATGTCTTCTACAGGCTCAATCCGGAGTACCGTGACGGTAAGCTTCCGGCGGGACAGCCTCTCCGTATTCCTCTGACACCGGACGAGAGCCGCAAGATCGGCCCGATCCGGCCGGGCCGAGGGGCAATAGAGCCACGGACGACGAAGTTAGGAACCCTTCGATCACGGGAGGAGTGATGGCAATTGACGAGACAGCAAGGGCGCGCGGCAAATGCGGCTTTGTTAAGGATGACGGGCGGCCATGCGAGTTAACCGCAGGACGAGGCACGGCGCATCGAGGCGCCGGCTGCTGCACACACCATGAAGGCAAAGGGGTGGAGAACGGGCCAGACGCAGAAAAGGCGGATGAGATAGAGGCGCCCGAACCTCCGGAGGCGTTGTTGTCGCTGCCGGGGCGATACGGCAGCGTGCAATCGGCGCGTCTTCAGGAGTTGATGGCGGAATTTGCGCAGGATCCCGACCCGCTAAACCTGATGCCGGATGTGGCTCTGCTGCGCGGGCTAATCGCCCAGATGATCGAGCAATGCGGAACGACGCCGACCCGTGTGGATTTGAGCGCCGCGGCCCGGTTGGTAAGCGATATCGGGGCGCTGGCAGATCGCATTCAGAAGCAGCGCGAAAAGGGCGCTTGTTCCGTGGCGGAGGTCAACGCGCTGATCGAATCCTTCGCCCTGGAGATGGTCAGGGGCGTTAGAGAGAGTGTGGACGATGAACATCTCCGTACCGTCATTATCGGCGCTATTGAACGGCGATGGAATGCCATCCCTCCCCCGGGAAGCGCCACCTCGCCGTAGCCTTGTGAGCGCGGCAATCGCTCAGGAGATGGCAAGGCGGCCGTTTACGTTCGCGGACCTGCGTATTGAGACCAAGGACTCGGAGGTCATATCTTTTATTCCGAACAGCGTTCAGGAGCGTTACCTCGATATCATCGTGCCGGATTGGAGACGCGGCGAATACCATATGACTGGCAGGCGTGAAATCCTTCTCAAGGCCCGTCAATTCGGCTTTTCTACCCTCATTGCAGCTCTCTTCTTTCTCGATACCGTGAATAACAGCAACCGCCATACCGTGGTAATCGCCTACGATACCGCCGGTACGGAAAAGCTGTTCAGGATGGTCGACCGGTTTTACAACAACCTCGATCCTGACCGCCGCCCAAAGACAAGGTTTGCCAATACTCGCATCCTCTATTGGCCGTCTCTGGACAGTTCGTACGAGGTCATGACGGCCGGTTCCAAGACATCGGGACGCGGGGCTACCATCCACAATCTGCATATGTCGGAGGCGGCGTTCTGGGAATATCCTGAGGTTGTAACGGGGCTTCTCCAGGCGGTGCCGGCCAGAGGAAACGTGTTTATGGAGACGACGGCAAACGGCGAGGGCAATTTATTTTATGAGGAATATCAGGCCGCGAAGGGTGGAAGATCGTCGTTTGAAGATCGATTTTTTGCCTGGTGGATGCACGACGAGTACAGGCGGGAGCCGCCGGAAGATTTCCAGCGAGTGACACGGGAAACGCAGCCGGCGTTATTCGAGCGATTCGGGGACGAGCAGGCGCTGGCCGATGCGTACGAACTCGACGACGCACAGCTCTGCTGGAGGCGCTATAAGATCAGTGAACCCGGTATGGGCGCCCTGTTCGCACAGGAATATCCGGCGAATGACCAGGAGTGCTTCCGTGTTTCCGGTTCCAAGTTCTTTACAGAGTGGGATCTCGATGCGCATACATGCCTGCCCCAGACAGTGCCGACGCACTGGAAGTGGGTGGCAGGTTTGGACTGGGGTTACGGAGCGCCATTCTGTTTCCTGCTGGGCGCGATCGACGAGCGCGGGGATGTCTGGATCGTGGATGAAGTTTACGGGGCACGGCTGACGAATGCCGAGCAGACGGACCGTGTGAACGCATGCCTCTCGAAGTGGGGTGTCGACGGCAAGAAAATCTTGATTGCGACTGATCCGGCGATGTGGCAGAAGAAGCAGAGACAGGATGACAGCATCGGTAAGGCGGATGTCGAGGATTACTGGAAGGCGGGCATCAACTGCTCGAAGGCCAATAACAACAGGCGGCATGGCTGGAGCAACTTCCGGCAGTACCTGCACGATCGCGCGATTCACGTGTTTCGGGGCAACTGTCCGAACTTAATTAGAACGATCGGAATCATGATACACGATAAGGAAGATCCCGAAGACCTGGACACGACTCTGGAAGACCATGCGGTGGACACTGCCCGCTACCTGCTGAATACGAGGGTCCGCGCTTCTATCGATCCTCATGCCGCTCCGACGCCGAAGAAGGCGGATCATCGTCCGGCGTTTATGAAGAAACGGGAGTTTTATGCATGACCGCAATTTTCACTGCCCTGCTCATTTTAGTAATTCTCGATTTGATCGTCACGACGGCATTGCTGGCGATTGTGTTGAAGCGGGCGGGTTATCCGGTTCCTTTGCTTCGGAAACGTGAGCCGAAGGGTCCGTTTTACGCATGAGCGGTCTTCGAAAGGGCATGCCAGGTAACCAAATATGAGACTTCCCACACAATCGTTTCGAGAGCTGCTTGGATTCAGTCAGGGCCAAGGCGCCGTCCCAAGGGGGCGCTTTAATCCAGCCCTCACCGATCCTGAAAATGCAGAGAGTGAGGTAAAGCCTTCCGACCTTAAGAATCCGCCACAGCCGCCAGGTGAGAACGAGCAGGAGATAGTTCAGCTTGTCATGTCTCGCTTCAAGCAGTCTGCGGAGGCACGGAGGCAGCATGAGCGGGAGTGGCTTCTTGCGAAGGCTTTTGAGATCGGGAACCAGTGGGTGGAATGGCGCACGGAGACGGGGCGCATTGAATCCTTGATCGATCCCCACGATCGATATCGATCGTATATTGTCGTCAATAAGATCCGGCCGATCACAACGAAACTCAAGGCTCGGGCAACGATGTCCAAGCCGGATGCTTCGGTAGCGCCGATGACGGACACACAGGAAGACATCGGCGCTGCGGAAGAGGCGCGATGCGTGCTCGATCATTATGATCTGATTTTCGACAGGCAACACCAGACACGTTCCTGGGTGGATTCGGTGTTGACGACATCGACGTCGTTTCTGAAGATCTTCTGGGACCCCACCAAGGAAGCCTGGACGCCTTCCGTTGATCCGATTGGACGCCCTGGCAAAGTACGGGCAAAGATTGGCGACATAGAAGAGATCATCGTTTCGCCGTTCGAAGTCTATCCTGATCCTAAGGCCCGGACATGGCGGGAATGCGGCTGGCTAATCCATGCAAAAGTCGTTCCGCTCTCTTACCTTCAGCAGAAGTTCGGCCAGGCCGGCTACCGGGTGCAGGGCGACACCGGTTCCGAATCCGGTTACATTGAGGCGCGGCTGGACAGCATTGTCGGCGACCAACAGCGAGGCGGAACGGCGGCGGGCAAGAACAGCGCCACGTTATATGAGATGTGGGAGAAGCCAAGCGCTCGCTACCCGAAGGGGCGGATGGCGCGCGTGGCAGGCGGACAATTGCTGCATTGCGGCGAATGGCCATATGAGAAGCGCGATGCGTTTCCATTCGTTCCCCTCGGCTTTCAGGAGAAGACGGGGGCACTCTGGGCACTGAATGCCGTGACTGACTTAATTCCACTGCAGCGCGCATTCAACAATACCCTCTCTCGCATTCAAGACCGTGTGAACACAGATAAGCCGACGATCCTGGCGCGAGAGGGCAGCGAAATCAGTCTGGGGGCTTACCAGAGCAAACGCAACTATGAAATCGTGGAGTATGTGGGCGAGCCACCGGGGTACCAGCAGACGCCGCCGGTAAACCAGTACTGGTTCAGCTACCTGCAGATCCTGGGCGGGCAGATGGAGGATATCTCGGGTGTCCATGAGGTTTCAAACGGATCTGTGCCGCCTGGAGTGACGGCCGGAAACGCGATCGAGCTGTTGCAGCAGTCTGATCAGACACAGATGTCCGAGTTTGTCGGCAATATCGAGACAGCGCAGGTTCAGCGAGCGAACTGGGAGATTGCACTGTGCGGTCAATATTATGCGGAGCCGCGAATTATCGGGCTTCCGCAAGATGACGCGGCACCTCCTACGGCTCCTCCCATCTCTCTTCCGGGAGGACCGATGGGCCTGCCTCCGGCAGCGCCCGTCGATCCTAATATGCCGCCGGGAATGCAGGCCTCTCCCAACATTCCGCCTCTCGGTCCCAGCAATCCAACGCTCGGGATGCCTGCTATGGGAGTTGGCGGCCCTGGCGCGCCGGGATCATCTCCGCCGGGACCGGGTACGCCAGGGCTACCAGGAGGACTTCAGGCTCCAGGTATTCCTGACGGCGGTCCCACCGGGCCGACGGCAGCGGCAATACTCGGGGCTATCGGGCAGCATGCCGGGGGAGCGCCTCCACCTCCAGGAATAGGCGGGCCGAGCGGCATTCCCGGACTCGCGGGGCTGGGCATGTCCAATCAGAAGCGCACCGGCCCATTTATGCTCCGCTATCTTTCAAAGGGCGGTGAATGCCGCATTAAGGTTACACCAGGATCGGCAACGCCCAAGACGGCCGCTGCGAAGTCTCAGCAAATCATTGATCTCTTCCATGCCGGCGCGTTCCAGCCGCAAAACTTGCCGTCGCTGCGGCTCGTAACAGACCTTCTCAATTTGGAGCGGTCGGACGAACTCAACAAACGGATCGACGAGGTGATTGAAAAGCAAAAGGCGGATGCGCCGGATCCTGCGATGATCCAGCAACTTAAGCAGCAAGGAGCCGCTCAGGCTGCGCAGCAAGCGCAACAGGCAGATCAGCTTCATGAAGCGGCATCCGCACATGCACGCGTTGCCGCCGACGCTCAGATCATGGACATAAAACATCAGCATGCGGCTGAGTTGGCCAATCTTAACTTCCAGCATAAACTGGCACTGCAGCAGGCGAAAGAGCAGCACAAGGAACGGACGGACAAACAGGGATAGGAAACAGAAAGGGCAATCAGAATGAAACCGCCGACGAAGAGTTATCGATCGCTGCTGGGGATTCCCGCAGCCAAGAAGCTGCAAACGCAGGGGCATGAGGCTTCACCGCATGCCATCCCCCATCCTACCGCACCAGGGCGGGCTGTGTCGGGACGCATCATGCCCGCGCCGGCGCATCCTGACTGCTGTCCACACTGCCAGGGAACGGGCCGGATATCACAGTGCGGTCAGCTGTAGGCGATGCGGCATACCGACAAACGTAATACCGAACAAGGTTTTCTATAAAGAGGAGCAACTCCAGAACCATGGCAGAAGATTTCGGAGACGAGGCAGTAAATATTGCGGAGGAGTCGCTATCCTCCGACTTTGAGGGCAGCGCAACTGGCGAGGAGACGCCGTTTTTTTATGATGGCCAGCCCGATAGTAATTCGGCCGAGGAGGCAGATAGCGACACAGTACCGGCTTTCGAGCGCGAGGACGGAGGTATTGCCGAGGAACGTGGCCCTATTCCTTACGATCGTTTCGCGCAGGTAATTCATGAGCGCGACCAGGCTAAGGCGTGGGAGCCAATCGTGGATATGTTCCGTCAGCAGGGATTTGACAGCCCTGACGATGTGATCGAGGCGATCCAGACGCAGGAGGCAGACGCACAGATTCGAGCGCAGCTTGATCCCATCGCATCGACGCTTGCCGCAAAGGTTGAGGCGGGCGAATACGACTGGAACACAGCAGAGGTGCTGTGGGCGGCTGAACGGGAGCGTGTACTGGCTGCAAACGACCGAGCGATGTATCAGCAATGGCGTGTGGGTCAGGAGATGCAAGCGGCGCAGCAATACTATCCCGAAATGGACCCTGAGTATGTAATCGCGCTGCACCAGATGACGGGCGCACCCGTAACTGAACTTGCACGCGCCTCTCATGAGTACCATCTGGCGGTTGAGCAGCAAGTGTTGGCGCGTTACCAGGCGCAGAAGGCGGCGGCGAGCGCCGTTCCGGCTCCGGAAGGATATGGGGGTCATGAGCCTTTCACCGCGCAGGGTGGCGGTGATGCCTGGAAGCAGTCGTGGCGCTCATTGTTTGGGATCGGACGATCGGGATAGGATCGTCCGCCATGAGAGATGTATGGAGCCCGACCGTTGGCAATCCGATTTATGCCGGACTCTTTGAGCGATGAAGGGGCGTTAAAGTGAATCCTGGCGCGCCGCCCGCGCCGGTGGTTAGAGAGGCAGTCATAGCAACTGCGAGTATCGGAGCGGTTTGGGCGGCGGCGACGGCGGCTCGGAAACCTGGTCATGCTTGACCTGCGGCGTAGTCGTTAATGTGCCGTTGCAGCTCCAATGAGAACGAGGTTGCGCCGGAAGTAACCGGTGCGGCAATACACCACTGAGACCGCCTCGTTGAGGTGGTCTTTTCTTGTTTGACGGAGAGCAAATCGAATGCCTATAGATGCGAATGCGCTTACTCTGAGTGAGTATGCGGTGCAGAGCAATGATCCTCTGGTGATGAAGATCACTTTTTCGCTACACAAGATGGCGAATATCCTTCAGGATATCCCCCTGATTACGAAAAAGACGCTTGTGCAGAATGGTGTCCGTTTCGTGGATAACCTCCCCGCTGTCAATTGGGGACAGATCAACCAGGCTCCGGCTGTGACGCGTGGAAAGCCGAGCCCTTATCAGGAGCAGATCTGGCTGGTGCGAAACCAGTACGATTGACCATGCTGACAATTCCCATCTAAAACAGGGGTTGAGACAGGCCAAAACGCCAGCATATGGAACTGGTGTGATTTTGGCGGTATAGATGGGATTGCGGGGTAGTCAGCCATAATGTTGCGCCACGGAAATATCATTGTCCTGACGTGTCAGAGGTTTCCGCTTCGAGTATTGCGACCACAGATGCCAGTACAAGGCGCTGCGTCTTCGGTGACAATGCCCGAAAGGCATGCTGCAGTTCAGCTTCCGCTTCCGGCTGCCCGTTCTGGTCTCCGAAGAAGTAGCCCACTGGCACACGCAAGACTTTGGCAAAGGCGGCGATTTGATCGACCGTGATCGCGCTGTTGCCGTTTTCCATGGCAGTGATCAGCGGCCGGCTTCGGTCGATGGCTTCGGCGAGTACGGACTGATCTACGCCAAGATGAAGTCGCCGTGCTTTAAGGCGTTGTGGTAGTGTGGGGTCGGTCATGCTTGTTTCGAATGGATAGTTTCGCTTGTTAACGGTTAGAGGTCTTTGAGAGACGCCATTCAACAACATGCTCTTGCCATCGATCAAGTTGTTTGCTCAGCAATATTGCAGCTCTCCGTAATTGCATACCTTGACTATCGATCCTATCTTCAATCCTACTTAATTCCTCTTCTTTTTTCTTAAGCTCACGCTCTTCAATCAAATCGTCCTCGTCTTCGATATTAATGAAGCGACGGCGTTCAACTAGATAGTGCCACTCACGGAATGCCTCACCCATTGCAATATTGTTGTCTGCAGTTAGTTGATATAGATATCGCCATCTTTTTGACAATTGTACAAGCCGTGCTTGGAGATCGCGGGCAACGACATCGCCACTCTTTGCCGGTTTCCGAATGTCCATCCTCGACTGTTCGTAATCCGACTGAGTAAACTTTCTCGTGTAACCTCCGTATGTTTGTTTCTCAAGCATCTCAAACCACGATATATAGTGCAGTCCGATTTCCGTATTATCGAGATCGCTTTGGACATCAATCGAGCTTACCGCAGGAGCACTGCCTATAGCCTCAGTTGGAACATAGCCAGCAAGGAGAAGTAGTTGGTCGACATCGCCTCCCAAACCTTCAGCAAATTTACGTACGCTCTCGTATGAACCACGATCCCCTTTTGACATTGCAGCTATCGTCGAATAATTGACACCCGTTTTACGATAGGCCATGCGTGAAGTAAGGTATGGCCGAGATGATCCCTCAACCCACCCAAGCAGGTAACGGACTTCCTTGGCTAGATCAGAATACGGTCCATCGATAGTCCTTTCAAGAGCTTTTTTACGGAGTTCGTCGATATTCATCTATATATAAACCACACTCGGCACGGTCTGCCGTTGATGATAGTATGACACCAACAGTTGAACGAAGGTTGCACCCACTGTCAAAAAGTGTTGTGAGAGAAGCATTGACAACCTACAAGAGAGGGTGATATACTTACATTGTGTCAGAGATACTCTCACAACAACAGGAGAACAGCATGCTGACTGGTTTGCAAATCCGCAATGTCCGAGATCTCCTCGCGAATGGCAATTCGCCTGCCCAAGTCGCCGAGGCCCTTGATCTATCTCGGAATTCACTGATCACCCACTTGCTTGAATCCGGCAAGCGGGTTCGCCAAGTATGGATTATTGAGGACGTGGTTCCCGTGGAAGAGGAATTGCAAAGGGTGGCGGCATGAACCGCACAAATGAAAAGGAGCCCGCCGGCAGCAACCAGCGAACTCCTAATGTCTACACGCTCAGCGGGAACTGAGCTATCGAAAGGCTTCAATGTTATGATACTACAAAACCGGCGCATTGTGCAACGTGCCGCCGAACCTCCCCCACTCTGTGGATGTCACAAGGCATCCGCCGCAACACCCGACGCTGAAATCTCAAAGCGTATAAGTGAGCTCATCTCGGTATTCGATGCGCCTGTGACGATGCCTGCCGCTTCGCGCTGGGCTCCATCTGTCGCCGAGGTCATCGGCGACGATCCGGAACGCGGCATTGGTCACATCGCCCTATTCTCCATCTCGGCGGCCATGCTGGAGCATTCGGACGGTGAAGACGTGACGTCTGCCGCGATTGCCCATATTAATGCGACGAGATCCAATCACTACCGCCGCCTCGATCAGGTTCGCCGATCGCTCATCTTCGGAACCTGCCAGGAGGGCGCGCCATGTTCAAATCTGAACTAGATGACCTCAGTGAATTTCAACAGTCCCGGCCGCCCGATGATTTCAAAACGCATATCGAATCGCATCCTGGCCCTGACTATAACTTGAGGTGGCTTGGCCCTATTGAAAATTTCCTGTCACACCTTCCGGAGTTTACTGGATGGTTCCCTGCTCAGTTCGATCTTGCGCCCGACATCCTTCGCGGCGATGTCGTCTTCATCAACGCTCACTATCTATCAGATCATGTCAACCCTGATCATCGTACCGTTATTCTCACTCCGGACAATCGACGGTTCGAAGTTGTTCCGTTCCATGTCGCCGAGGAGATTGAGGCGTTGAGGTTCATTTTCTTGGGCGAAAAGGCCTGCGTTGCTGCGCCGCCCATCCTGGGCATCATTAACGCCGTACTCGGATGGGAAGGGGCAAGGAGGGCACAATGCGACTTCTGAACATGCATGAAGCGCCGGCCGTGAGGGATTGGGCAGCGTGGTTCTCCCTGGAGGCTTATACCCCTCTGTTCTCCAAGATGGTTAACATGGAAGAGGATCAACCTGCGAACGGTTTTGAGAAGGATGATATTCTGCTTATCCTGCCACTTGAACCCGGCGCGCCGATCGGCAAAGATGAGAAAGTTCTTGTAACATCATCCGATCACGGCCTGGAAATTCGCGAGGGATGGGACCTGCATGATGAAGTTCGCATGGAGATCGTCGGGATCGTTACCGGCTTGCTGCGATCCATCGGAACAAGGGGGATACTCGGATGATACAAAACACTACCTTTTGCCCCATAGATGAACATCCGTTCCACATGCCGACTGCTTCGAGTGGTGAGTTGCCGAACTTTGAGGACCTCGCCGCCGATCCAGTCTATGGGCAGATCGTCTCCCGCATCACGGAGCGCGCCTTCGATCTCGCCGCAAAGCATTATCCCGTGCTGATCAAACGGCTGCCTCACGCCCTGAGAGTTGCAGAGTGCGAGGATTACTCCCGCGTTCAAATGGGGCGCATTCTTGCTCACGGACTGGCCATTATGTGGGCTCGTAAGCATGGACTGCCGGGATGGGTGCCCCTGCGAGAAGATGAAGCCGATCCGATCTTTATTCGGCGGCATCGTAATTTCCATCTGCTGTTCATGCTGATATGGCATACGGCGAGGTTGCGAGAACTCGGTCATGGTCGCGGCGGCTCTGTGGAGGAGCGTACCCGCGAATTCATCGAGCGATCCAATGCGGCGGTGTCTTATGAAGATGTTCGCCGATGGTATCCGCACGTGAGAACCGTGATGCGTAGCGATCCGGCTTGGACGGTAGATGTGACCGTTCATTATGCGATCGCGGCGGCTGTGATGGAGCAAAGCATCGGCGAAGTGGAAACGGCGACGGCAATCGCCAATTTCGATAACTTCGAATGTGAGCATTCGCGCCGTTTGAACCTGCTGGGCAACGCGCTCTACTTTGGCAAGCTGCAGGAGGTCCTCTGATGTCGACAATTTCAGCACAAATGAGTAGACACAGTACCCCTGAAATAGTTGCAAGGGATCGCGCAATTGCGGATTTGATGCATCGGCAGGCTCTGGAAGTCGGCGCAAAGCATTTTCCCGATATCCGATGGTCGCTCTGCAAGTCGTATCACATGGCGCTGTTTTTCGGCGCTGCGATGAGCTTCACCCAGGTACGCATTATGAGCGCCGATATCGAGACTGCGAAGGCCATCTCTGCCGACGATCTGTCGCTGATAAATAGTCTGCTTGAATGCCCGATGCGAGATTGGGATTTCAACGATCGTCGGGTTCGGCAGATACGGCGCAACATGCGTCTACTCGATTTGCTTTATTGCGGATGGGCATTCAAGCAGATGAGTGCAAGGGAGCATCTCGCCACAGCATAGGCGAAGAACTTGGCCGGCCGGGATCGATCCCGGCCGGCGCTTTATCGGAGATTTTTGAATGCCGAACCAACCATACGGACTGCAGCCCGAACAATTTACACCAGATCTCGCGGTCGTAGAACTGCAGGGCCTGCATGGTGAATTTGCGCGCCACTTCACGGAAATCTGTAATCTCTCTCTGGATCCGACATACCGGCAGTTCTCATCCCCGGGCGCGGAACACTTTGCCTGCGGCACAATCCCCCTCGTGGTGAAGTATCTGACGGTATCTGCCCGGAGCGCCGATATCTTCCGATGGAAATTCGAAGTGTTGCGAAGTACCAATGACGGAGATGGCGAACGCTGGAAGTCCAAACGGCTGGGCAAAAGTATGGCGCCTACCGGACTGCAGTACTGGGCATATGACTGCGACGTTAACCCTGGAGAGAACGTTTGTGCTGCGCTCGGGTTGCCAAAAGACGCCGTGGAAACTGGAATGTTCGTCATTCCATCGCATCAATTTCTTGGACCGATGGCAGGATTATCAGGGCTTCCGTCTTTTGTCCGAAAGCGGGCTATGACACCTGGGCTTATTACTGTGCGTGTTTTTCGCCGTCGTTTGGATGAGCAGGGACTTGCGGAGATGGCTGCTTCGCGGCGCGCGGGAAAGGGATCGGGCAGTTTCTTGCCGCGCCTTTTGGTCAGTCCCGCCGTCGTGGTTGGCGAGCTTATCTATCCTTGGGGGGTCCGATGGATGGAAGGCCGCCAGATCATTGAGGATGGGAACAACCCAGACCGGCCTTACCATATGCCAAACGAGCGCGTAAAGGATTTTTGGCTGTGACAACCATGATTACAGAGCAACTATTTCAAGACGCCATTGATGGAAAACGGCCATGGGGTCGGCAATATAAGATCGATATCAAAGATCGAAGACGATTCGATGAGATCATAAAACAAGGGTTTATTGCCGATGCCCGAGCAGATTACCACCTCATGAATGCGCTCACTTTATGGGCGGAACTGCGGCAGATACCTATCGTTCGTATCGCAAAACGGAGAACTAGGGCGTCCGTGACTTACGATTTCTCTTACATTGCAAAACGGCTCAGCGATTCAGGCCTATTCGCTATGCAAACGCTGATGGAACCATACGTTGATCGACGTCAGGCGCGATGCTGTGGCATCGGGGATACCTGCGGCTATCTCGCCTGTATCCCAATTGAGGAAGCAATATCTGTTGCAAAACAGATGGTAGAGATCGTTCAGGCTCCCTCTAATTTAAGTGCGGACCCTGAAAGGAAGCTGTTGGGGGCTGAGGGCTTTTTTGTAAATGACTGAATATAAGACAGATGCATCCCGGAAGCCGCCAACGCTCGCGGTCATTCCTGCGAACATCCCTGAGCCGATCCGCAGCAGCTCCAAATGTGTTGGCTGGCGTTGGGAATTCCGGGACGGCAAATGGACAAAGCCGCCGGTCGATGTGAAGACCGGGGGCTATGCAAAGGTCGCGGGCAATGGCGCGCAGGCTACATGGTCTTCATTCGACAAAGCAATTGAGGTTTACCAGGATCCAAATCGAGACTTTGAAGTGGATGGGATCGGATACGTGCTCACGCTCGATGATGGGATCACGGTTATTGACTGCGACGGCGTACGCGATCCGGAGACGGGAGAAGTTCTCTGGGACGCAGAAAGCATCGTTCGAACATCCAACACGTATGCCGAGGATTCCGTAACCGGCTCAGGCGAACATATCGTTTTGTATGGGAAGCTGCCTCCCAAACATCGGCGGGCAGATCGGATCGAAATGTACATGGATGGCCGGTACATCACATTTACCGGCCATCTTCGCCCTCTGTCAACGGCAACGATCGAAAAGCGGCAGGCGCAGCTCGATGCCTTCTTTCAGCATGTTTTTGCCGAGAAGATCGCCAAGGATCGGGAAGCATCGAAGCGGCCCAAATCAGTGCCCGATAATCTCAGTCTCTCGGACAATGATCTTCTGATCGCTGTAGAAAAGCACAAGAACGGCGCCCTGTTTCAGGCACTCTATCACCGTGGAGATATCAGCATTTACGGCGACGATGAATCGCGGGCCGATCTCGCGCTCTGCAATATGCTCGCCTTCTTGACCGGCAATGATGAAGACCGCATGGACCGGATGTTCAGATCGAGCGCCTTGTACCGTGAAAAGTGGGACAGGCCGGATTACAAATCTCGAACGATCCGGAGAGCTTGCATAGATACAACGGCGTACTACAGCCCGAAGCAGCCTCGAAGCCGCTCGACTTCCTCCACGGCAAGAAGCAGGGACGCAGCCCCCATCGTGGACGAACAGGACGGGAGTGCCGTCGAAACCCAAGAAAGCCATGATCCGTCTGAGCCGCGAGACAAATATCATCTGCTTACGGATACGGCCAACGCACGGCGATTTGTTGGGCAGCATCATGAGAATGTCCGTTACGATCACTCGCGCAAGATTTGGTATGTCTGGGACGGCACACGATGGAAGCCGGACGCCATGAACAAAGTCCAGGAGATGGCGAAGGATACAGCGCGGTCAATCTATCGTGAAGCCGCGGAATGTCGCGAGGACGATTTCCGAGTTGAACTGGCCAAACACGCGAAGAGCTCCCTCAATGTAAACAGGCTTAATGCCATGGTTCGATTATCGGAATCGGACCCCGCTGTCAGCGTTATTCAAAGCAATTGGGATAGCGATTCATGGTCTTTCAACGTCCTGAACGGAACGTTGAACCTGCGAACGGGAAAGCTGCGTCCCCATGATCGCGCCGATATGATCACGAAAATCAGCCCCGTTGTCTTTGATCCGGCCGCGACATGCCCGCGCTTCGACGCCTTCTTAGAGCGTATTTTGCCGCAGGAAGAAACACGCGGCTTTGCTCAGCGAATGGTCGGTTACTCCCTCACTGGCGACATGTCAGAGCAGCTGCTTGTCTATAAATACGGCACCGGCGCAAACGGGAAATCCGTCTTTACCGAGATCATCAAAAATATGATGGGCGATTACGGATATAAGTCAGATCGAAAGGTCTTCATGGTAAGTCCGGATAAGAGTTCAGGCAACGCAACGCCGGAACTCACGCCGATGGTCGGCAAGCGTTTTATATCCGTGTCAGAAGTTGAACAAAGCGACCGCCTCAACGAGTCGCGCATCAAAGACCTGACCGGTACTGACACCATAAGCGCCCGCGATCTCTATTCCTCTGAGTTCAACTTTTTCCCAAGCGCAAAGTTGTGGTTCTACGGCAATCACAAGCCCCGGATTACGGGCGAAGATGACGGAATTTGGCGGCGCTTCAGACTGCTTCCATTCACCGTGCAGATACCGGAAAACGAACGCGATAGGAAATTGCTGGAGAAATTGCAGGCTGAACTCCCCGGAATTCTCAACTGGGCGGTCAAAGGATGCCTTGCATGGCAGCAAAATGGCCTGCAAATACCCGATGAAGTCGTGTCCGCAACGGCAGATTACCGCCAAGAACAGGATGTTGTCGGCAGTTTCATCTCCGATCGCTGCATAGTTGCGTCACATGCCGTCACAATTTCGGGCGAACTTTACCGCGCGTACGTGGACTGGTGCAAGGAAAACGGCGAGTACTCGAAATCGCAACATTTCTTCGGAATGACGCTGAAAAAGCGCGGTTTTGAAGCAAAACGCACCGGTCTTGCCCGCAAATGGCAGGGAATTGGACTTCTTACGAAAGCTGAAATGGAGTATCGAAATAGCGTCTATAGTGACACTGTGACGGATAGTGACACCGTTCCCGGCAGAGTTTCTATAGAAACTCCTCATATGGAAAACTCTGCCGGGAGTGACGTCACAAAGCGTCACAGCGTCACACCCGAACTTCCCTTCGACGCTCCTACCCGCAAAACGGAGGTGATCAATTGACATCGGCTTACCTTACCGAAGATTGCCCAACGTCTCACGACCTGGCGAGATTGCTTTCATGGGCTGACAACGCGGCGGTTCAGATGGGCCTTAACGATGCTCATGAACTCACTATCACGTACGACGGCGACACGCTGCCGGCTGGGTTTAAAGACGCCCTGAGACAACACAAACAGGCGATCTTGACTATCCTGAAGGCGCGCGCTCTCTTCACGACGATCGAAACCCGCATCATTCAAATGCGCTATTCAGACCCGACGAAGGGCACCCGTCTACAGGCCTTCGCCTGGCTTCGAAACAAGCTCGCCGAGTTCAAGAAGCTATGCAATCTCAAAAACGGCTATACCGATCCGTCCGACGACTTCGCCGATACCGCGATATCCTGTCTGCAGCATGAACTTGACGAACTGACTGCCGAGGGAACCCCCTACCCTGTTTCCGTGGATGATCCCAGGGAGCGATACGATAACGGCAAACTGGTGGATGCTCCCGGAACAGAATATGCCATGGTTGTCACCCGAGAATACATGGATAGACAAACCGAAACTGATAATGCGAAGTGGGTGAAGCTGTAAATAATTCCCATCTATGCCGTTTTATTTCGTTTTCGCGATATTGATGTTGCGCTGCAGTGTGATCGGAATTGGTTGGGTTTTAGATGGGAGAGTTTAAGTTAGTATATCCGTTTTCGACGTTGCGATAGTACCGCGCTTACTGTGGGAAACGACCGATTGAAGACAGGTAATAGGCCGAGATGCGCCAAACAACGTTAATATCATTGACTTGTCAGGTCAAAGGAAATGGACCAATGAGCGATATGGAGCAAATCGCACTCGTTGCGAGAATGATTTATGACAGTGTTTGCCGCGATCTGGGCGGCGATCCGACAACGCCGGCGGAAGTTACCATGGTTGCGGAAAACGAAGGCCTCATCATGGAGCGTGTGACCGGGCATCCAGGTTTCACCGCCGAACTGGTCCGCATCAAAGACGGCAAGTACAAGGTCCGCTATAACGCTGATGCTGCCGAGGACCTCCGGATGCTGTACATGCTTCACGAGCTGGCTGAGTTCAAGGCGCGGCCGGATGTCGGCGGCCTGGAGATTGAGCCCATCCGTGGAAACCTTCAACCCTTCCAGGCATGCCATTTGGCGGCGGTTGAGTGCGAGCGGCTTCTGATCGATGCGCTGCGCCGTCGTGGTGTCGACACAACTTCCATGGAGGCGGTTAATTCCCGTGTCTTCCGAAGTCATCCCCATTTACTTCATACGGCAACGTGGCAACGCGCTACAGCGGCCTTTACGGAGTTTTAGCCGCGGTCTTCATGGATCGCCATAGAAAGAGATATTGATGCGCAGAAGAATGGCAGACAGATTAGCGGAAAAGATCAGTCGGGTTCGAGCTCGTTTACCGGCCGCCAAGATCGGGAATACGCGATGCCCTTCCGTGGAAGACACCCCGCAGGAACTCGAATGGCGGCGATCGATCCGGCCGGGTGATGAAGTGGCCATTGAGTACCACAACACTCCCGAATATACCGGCGTTGCATATCAGATATTGGAAGTAGCGGCTGTTGAGGATGGCGTTATCAAGCCCATCAATCCAGATGCAGGCCATTCTCACTTCTATGTTGAGACTGGGCTTCAGAGTACGCGTCTTACACCGCCACCGGTATGGCAAAAGATCGTGCAGCCCACGGCTGAAATTCGAACGCGCATCGCTATGATTGCGGCGGCGGAAGATTTTGTCTTGGCCCATATCCATGCCGGCACAGTGCTGTTCTTTACAACCGAAAAGTTGCTGACTTTGACCGAGATGTTTGCAGACGACAAATGAACACCATCGATCCTGAAATTGAATGGCGCCGGTCTCTTCGCGTTGGTGATCAAGTGGGGATCGCTTGCCCTGATATGCCGGAGATCGGTCACTTCACGGAAATCATCGTCAAGGCTTCCAGGAAGCGCGTAGACACGGCCTACGGCAACTTCTGGCGGGAGAGTGGCCGGGAGACTTACCGGCCGTCATCGCATGTCATTGTTCCTCCGACGGCCGAGGGTATCGACATGCGCGAAAAATGGATCCAGGCGCAAGAGCTCAGCCGGAAAATTCGCAACGTCGACATGTCCAAACAACCGCTGCGCCGGCTGCAAGCGATCGCATGGCTTCTCGACATCGATCACGGCTGCGCGCCTGGCTTCGATGCTGAAAACTTCGACCGGGAAGCGCGCGCCATCCTCCTAGAAGCCTTGATCAAATCTATCGTTGGGTTTGATCAAGTATCGGTCAATGGGTTGTCCGGGAGCTGCCGTGCCCTTCGACAAGCCGCGGCCTCAGTGGTAGAGAACAACGGGCCGAAGAAGCTCTATTCCGTTGGCCTGACATCACTCGTCGATATCCCGATTGGCAACGGCGAAGGCGCGGAAGAGCTTGCCCACTTGGTGGCATACGCCTTGAAATCAATGCCCGATTACATCCGGATGCTTCGGGATGAACCACGGATGAATGAGAGGATCGGCCGGCTTACATCCGTCAACGCACGGCTCAGGTTCCGCCTCAATGGTTGGCCATCGACTGCAGTCAATGAAGGCGAGGAGTAATGCATATTTCGAAAGTGATCCGTTTCGCGACCTGGGTTGTGATCTCCCTCATGCTGGCAATCCGGCCAGATGCAAAGCTTGTTGAGGCGTCATATCAGCAAGCCCGTTTTTCAGATGACAAGGTTCTCTCGCATCATCCGCATGTGAAAGGTAAACATATGAGCTCTGCGCAGTCAATTCTCTACCTCAACAGCGCCCTATCGTCGATATCCGCGCTGCCGGCGTCAAGCTTCACTCTCCCCGCGCCATTGCTTTGGGATGGATCAGTGGGTAATACATCCACCGGATACAACGTTTCCGGCCCACTCCCGACAATTTCAGTACTATACGATCTCGGGGCAGGGTCTGGCATAGCGGTCGGATCAGCCGAAGTTGCGGGCACACTTGGCAATTTCAGTATCGCGCTTTTCTACTCGAACAACGGGACTACATGGACACAGGTTACACCTACCGGTGGATCTTGGACGAATGGCGTCAGTCGCAACTTCAGTGCAGGCGTCATTACGGCCCGGTATTGGCAGTTCGAGTTCTACTCGATTGGCGGCGGTACGGTTAGCGATGCGCGACTGTTTGAAGCGTCTGGAGGGATCGGCCTCATTGACGGACCTTCTGCGGTTGTTCCGACTGCCCCGCCTGTGCCGACATTCGGAACGACTAACGCTTATCAAATCCCGGTGATTGTCCCTGCGCTTACTGGAGGCGCAACGAGCTACGATCTGCAACGTGCTTCTGACGTTTCAGGAACAGCAGGCACCTGGGCAACAATCCAGGGGAGCGTAACGACTTCATCGACTTTCACAGATACGCCGTTAAACGATAAAACAACTTTTTGGTATCGATTGGTAGCAACCAACTCGGCAGGTATTACAAATGGTCCGGCGGCATCAGCGACAACGACACCTATCCCAATCCCTAATCTATCCGGCGAGGCGATCCTGATAGATAACGTGCCTGCTTTTCGCTTGTTTGTAAGCTAAATCAATATATAACTCGTTTTCAAAAGGCACTCCGACGGGCCTTTTGCCATGCCACATAGGAGCAATCTCGTGAGCGAGAAAGATAAAGAAGATACAACGCCGCCGATTGAAGTAGGAGCCTGCGACGCTGATCAGTTAAGGAGGCATCATGCCTTCTGATGCGATCCAAATTTATAGATCGACGACCGGGATAGACGACAACGACTTCAGCCTTCTGACTTCTGTTGCCGATAGTCCCACTCCCTTTATAGACTATCCAGGCATTTCCCAACAGATTTATATTTATAAATCACGACGCTATCTAGCGGCGAATGGTCGATATTCGGACTGGTCACCGCTTTTATATTTACGAGGATTATGGCCCGAAGGTGGCTATGTCATACCAGTAACGTACACAGGTACGACGTCCGTTTTTGGGATCGGCCGTGAAGTGACGGAAGGTGTGCCTGTCAAAGCCCAAAAGGGCTATGACCGTGTATCGGGAAGTTTTGACATCAACCTCACGACTAGTGATCGTCCGTCTCTTCAGAACGTCGACACGGACATCGAAGCCGTTCCGGGATTGAGCAGTGTCGGACCCGATACGATCGTGATGAACCTGTCTCCGGAAGGAATTTCGTCTCAGCTCAACGCGACCTACGGCGATCCGACCACGACGGTTGGAGGTGGAACCGCGCCGGCCGCATCAACGGCAACTCCCTCTGGAACGGGCGGTACACTCCCCAACTCGACACAATTTTATTTCAAAACGGCGTATGTCCGGCCAAGCGACTGGGGAGTGACAACTGCTTCCACAGAGTTCTCGGCGACAACATCGGCCGGCACAGGGATCAACTCAATCAGTGTGGCCAGCCCTGCAACCCAGACCGGCGCAACGGCGTGGAATTTGTATGCATCGACAACGACAGGGGCGGAAACACTCGTTGCATCGAACCTGACGATTGGATCGCCGTATGTGCTGACTGATCCTACATTGGTCAATCCGCTCGCCGATGCCGCCCCGGCTACATTTAATGTCCACACGTGGAAATCGAAGAACACCCACATCCCTCACACTCTCCTTGAGAAGCGGGGTGGATCGATTTACGCATTTCCTGGCGCGGCGGTCAGCTCGTGGTCCGTGGACATCGACAAGACACAGGACACGCCGGTACTGGCATCGCTCGAATGGCGCGCAATCAATCAGTTGGTCTACGATACACTCGCTGCCGTTGGTCTGGACGTCGCCGGGTTCGATCCGTTGCCCGCATTTGGCGCGTCTCAGGTGTTGCTTTCTATTGCCGGAAATGCAGCCCCACACGCCCGCAAATTCTCATTGAAGGCAAACAAGAACCTCCAGGAACGGCAAGGGTTCAATGGGAAGCGCGGTCCCACTCAGTTGTATGAGGAAGGCTGCGAAAACACGGGTTCGATGGAAATGTATTTCGGGAATGAAGCCGAAGCAATCATCTACTTCGGACAGCTTGATGCAGTCGCTGCGCCCTTTGGGGCACGGCGTCGTATTCGAACCGTATCCGTCGTGCTCTCCATTGTCTCTGAACCCAACGCTTCCGGCTTCCAAAACCGGATTATTATCCGGCTGCCGAAAACTCAATATAAAAAGGTTGGTCGACCGGTTGCAGGGAAAGGGGCGATTATGCAGGCGGTCGATTGGAAAGCTTATTATGATGCCGCGAGTGGCACTTCCATGATTATCGAAGTATGGAATAGCCAAAGTAACGGGACCATCGTTGCGGCCGGAACACCAATCAGTGGCGGGGCTCCCGCAAATGATATTTTCTAAGGTTTCAAAGCCGCTATGTTAGCCCATGCTCTTCGTTACGAAATGAGGGAAGTATATGAACAAGATCGTTCGGGATCTACTTCATGAGGTTTGGGGCGAACTCTGGCAAGGCGCAATCTTCGGGGAGATAATCTGCGCCCTTGTCTCCATGATGATCTTTTGGGACGCCATCAAAAGCGGTTGGATGTGGGCATCGTGGCGCCCTTGGGCAGCTCAAGGGTTTCTCTGGATCGTCATCACATTGTTCGACCTTGCACGGCGCTACATAAGGCGGAAGATGCTTGACAGCCGGCCGAAGGTGTTGCGCGCGAAAGAGAGGAGATGAGAAGCGTTTAACGCAGGACTCGCAACCAAGCTCGAAGAACAGGGTCTCACTTTTGTAAGGGAGACACCATGAACAAGCTACTTGCCACAATATTCATAAGTCTGATCGCTTTCGGCTGGGCCAATGATGCCAGCGCGGATGATGCTTATGTAAAGAATGGTTCGATAGGTGCAGTTGCGCCAACGGGGCAGGACGATGGCTCACCTATTCCTACACTGCAATTTAAAGAGTGGATTGGCCATAAGTTCATCTTCCTGCCGATACGCCGTAGTCTCCAAAATTACGGCTATCAGTTAATCACAAAATCTGATAACGATACGTCCACAACTTTTTATACTCCCTATGAAGATCTCGTAGGTAAGACAGCCGTTTTGCAAAGTGTATCACCTACGAAATATACCCAACGAGTTGCCCTGAAACTGGATGCAACTGAGGACATTTACTATGCAGAAGTGAGTGGCGATCCACCAACTTGCATGCATATTGCGCTTGTGTCAGATATTGACACGGCAAGAAAGCTATGGAAGGGTAAAGCCCTTTGGTGTCGCAGTGGTGTCTTGCAAACTTACGATGAAGGCAAAGATACTGATGCTGTTGGCCAAATTGAAGCTCTTTCAGAGATCTACATCGACCGTTGTTCGAAGGTGTATGTGGTAGACATTGTCGCGGGATGGGATAATGACGCCCCTGTTCGATTTATTTTGAAATCGAACGACGGGCGGGAGGGTTTCATTGATATCCATGCAAGCAATACCAATACAGATTTAGTATATTTAAACACCTTCCGTAGCGCATTCTTTGATGTCAATCCCCGGACACTGTATAAATGGCCCGCTAAAATCTGGGAAGCAATTGAGAGTGGACGCGCCATTATTGGCATGACACGCGAACAGGTTCGGCTCGCCTGTGATGCACCCAGTAAGAAGAATGAAGATGAGACGGCTTCCGGCAAAACCGAACAATGGGTTTATCCTAACCAATATGTCTATTTCCAGGATGGGAAAGTCTCATCAATCACCACTCTCAAATAAGCTATCCAAATGAGTAAGCAGTAAGGTCAGATCGCAGACTATCAACGATCTGACCTGCATTCACACCCGCATACTCGCACCTGGCGCCGTGGATGGCAGAACCGCATCCTTCCACTCCGGATAATACTTCCTCAGATCCTTCAACATGGCTTGATGCTGTGAGCCGATGCAGGACCGGGTAACGCCGCATCGTGTCGCAATGCTCGATAAGGAAGCATCCTCCACGTAGGCACCGACGAAGATATCCCGGCGTCGACCATGCAGGACGCTAGCCATTGACTGCATCGCGTCATCCGTCAAGATGCCGGCATAATCCGTATCGCTGCACGGATCGGGAATTCTCTCCGCAAACGAGATCTCACCGTCCTCGCCGGCCGCTTCATCGAGAGAAAAGGAAATCCGCTTCGCTCGGTTCGCATCAAACTTGAGCTTCTGCAGTATCTTCCCCTGGATCCACATAAACGCATACGACGAGAACTTCATCCCCTTCGCCGGATTGTATAGTTTCGCCGCGGACCATAGCGCCATCAAGCCCGTTTCATAGGCTTCTTCATACTGGGTTTGATTGGCGTACACGATCGAGAATTTCCGCTTGATCACAAAGTCGATGATCCCCAGGTTTTCAGATACCAGGCGATCGACGGCATTGCGGGGACGACCACATACGACGGGGAGCTCTCGTTCAGTGGAGAAGATCACGGCAAAAACCTCCATACTTCATTTTGGCATTATACCGCGTATCAATCAATGGCAACCGAACACATGACCGGCACAATAGTTTACTATCCAAAAGGTATAATATTTTTGGATGTTCAAGTAATGATCGCAGTATTTTTCTCATTCTTTTTCTCGTTGTCCAGGTGAACTTTATGGCTTCCAATGTTCTAATTTCAGTCAGGATGAACACGGCCGATGCGGTGCGGAACGCGGGAGCATTGGCCCGTGCCGTCAATCGCTCAATGACGTCGATCGCCGCTGATACTCGCCTGGCAACTGTGGCCACTCGGGAATTCACTCGAGCACAAATCGGCATGTCCGATGCGGGACTGATCGCAGCGCGAAACAGTGCCGCCGTCGGCCGTGCTTTGCTTGCACAAGAGGCCGCCACGCAGCGCATGATCATTGCTGAACGGGCATACACGGCAGAGATTGCCCGGCAAATCGCTCTGCGGGCCAGCATGCCGGTTGCCCCGCTCACTCCGCCGCCGGCCATTGTGCCTGTGGGTAGAGGAGGCGCGGGAATTGGCTCTATTGGCAGCGGACTTCGATCTGTCGGCGGGGCGTTGACATCGAGCGTTACCTATCCCGTTTTGGCAAGCGCAGCATTAGCCGTTTCCGCATCGGTATCCCGGGAGAGCAGTTTCGGCAATATCGAAAAGCTTTACAGCAAAAGCACTAATACCGAAGAAGGCAAGAGAATCGCGCAGGACCTGAAAGAACTCAATGTTCAGATGGTTCAGTTAACCCATGAGATCCCTGTCACATACAAGCAGTTGGCATCATTTGGGGAAGTTGGAGGCCAGCTCGGCGTACCGATCAAAGCATTGGCTGAATTTGAGAAGGTCGCGGCTCAATTAGGGATTACCACGGATTTAAGCGGTGAGCAGGCGGCGACGGGACTTGCAAAGATTGCCGCCGCCACGGGAGTTGCTGACAAAGACTTCTCTGAGTTCGTCAAGCGCGCCGGTTCATCCCTTTCCGTGATGTCGAGTGAGGGCGCCGCTTCCACATCCCAAATCCTTGATATGACGATGCGGTTCGCGAGTGCCGGTAAAACTGCGAAAATGACAGTGCCAGACATGTTCGCATTGGCAAACGCCGTTGCGAGCATGGGCCAGGAAGCGGAAGCCGGCGGCGGCGCAATGATGCAGCTTCTTGGGAAATTGGGCACGGCCACAGCTCGCGGCGGCACAAGCCTCACGCAATTTGCGACCACCGCGCACATGACGAATGCCGAGTTCAAGGCTCTCTTCCAGAAGGACGGCTTTGCGGCGATTATGGCATATGTCGAGGGCCTGGCTCGTCTGGAAAAAGGCGGCCGTAGTTCCATTGATACCTTGTCGAAAATGGGGATCACAAATATCCGTTTGCGCCAATCTGTTTTGAACCTGGCAACCGGCTTCGAACAGGCTGCAAAACTGCGTGGAGATGCGATTGAGGGCTGGCAGCAAATGACGGCCCTGGAAGATCGAACGGGGATCGTAGCATCAAAGACAGGTTCAAAGCTTATGATGCTGTGGAGCGAAGTCGAGGAAACGGCGAAGGCCTTCGGCGATGACCTCGTTCCAACGTTACGTGACTTACTCCCCGCCTTAGAGGATCTACTAAAGCATGCCGGCGACCTTGCAAAGTCGTTCGCGGGCATGCCCAGGCCGCTGCAGGAAGTCATCATCGGATGTCTTGCCCTGGGTGCCGCGTTGGGTCCAATGCTGAGCGGATTGGGTGGAATATTCGCCGTCGCATCGTCGGCAAAACGAGGACTTGATGCGCTCGCATTAGCAAACGCGGCCGCGATCGCATCCGGCACAACCATGGCGGCGAGAGGCGCGGCAGCCCTCGCCGTTGGCGCTCCCTATGTGGCGGCAATAATCGCCGCTACGGGATTTGTCGTAACCCTCGGTAAGAAATGGGGTGAAGTCGAATCCGCGCAGGACGATGCGAGAAGTTCTGCAGAGCGTTACGCCGATACGCTCGCCCATATGAAGGCAGCGGGGGGAAGCCAGGCCTTAACCGCCGTGAACAATGATCTTATTCGCGAGATCAATCAGCTTCAAGAAGCCTTGGATGAAACGATGAAGCAGCCGCAAGGCGCAAACATCGACTCATTCATTCGGACGAAGTTGGCCGGAGAGGGATTTGATCCGAAGGTATCCCCATTCATCAACAATGTGATGGCAGTGAGGGCGCGGATTGCATCCGATCAAGCGGACCTGCAGAAGGTCAAGACACTTCAGCATGAGCAGGTAATTTCCGGCGCAGGGGAGGCGAAACGGGCTGCCGATACCGCCGGCGTATCCGATCTTGCCAAGTCGGTTGTAAGCCATGCGTTCGACAGTATCAACACACCGCAAAATGTCGCAAGCTGTGCGCTATTCCTTTCGGAGATCTATAAGAGAGCTGGGGCACAGGTTCCGGCCGGTGGCATCGCTTCGGCCAAGGGATTGATGGATTGGGCCGTCAAGCAGGGGGCGACAGCGCATCCTACTTCACAGGCTCTTCCAGGAGACCTTATCGTATGGCATGGTAATCGATACGGCGCAAGTCAAAAGGGCGGCGGTCGAAGCGGCTATCATGTCGGTCTATCTCTTGGCGATGGAAAAATCAGGCAGAGCAGCGACGGCGTTGTCAAAACGATGTCGCTCTATGATGCGGCACATGCCCAGGCGTTCACCATCCCGACGGCCGGCGGACGGGGCGCATCGGGGCTTGGAAACCAACCGTTCGATGCATCGGCAATCGATGATCCGAAAGGGAAACAAGCAAAAGATGCAGCTCAGGCCAGGGTTGAGGCGGCAGGCCTTGATGTGGCTAAAGCGCAGCTCGCTGTAGAACGATGCGATGCTGAGTACAACCGAACCAAGGACCCGTATTTCTTGCTTCTCAAAAGGACGGCTTTAGTCAAGCTTCAAGCGGCCCGAATGGATGAAGCTCAGAAGACGCTTGATAAGGCTCTCAAAGAGGCCAAGGATGGAGGTATCACGGGCGAGGCGGCAAAGGGCACTTTTGCGGCTTCTAAGTTCAAGATCGATACCGACTTTACGACGGCCACACAACAGCTTGACGATCAGATCAAAGGGACTCCTGCAGAGCGTCGGAAGCGTGAAAACGACTATCTGATATCCCAGAAACAGCGTGATATCACAGGTACATCAAGGTCGATACGCAACTATGAGAAGTGGTTCGATAAAGGCGATGTTCGGCAGGCTCCACATCTCAAAGATGCCTATGCCGCTTTGAAGAAGCTTCAGGATGAACTCGCCAACACTCAGTATAATGCGGCCGTTGACGATAATCCGCTCCCTGATAAAGCGCAAGAAGCCAAACGCAAAACGATCCTTGCGAATGAGCGAGATCAATCAAAAGGGTCTGCACTCGATGACTATAACGCTAAGATCGATCAATTCAACGACAAGATGAAGGCACTCAATGCAGCCGATCATCAAGGCGCGAAGGACCGGCTTCAGACTGACCGGCAGTTATTGGATACAAAACTTCAGGCGGCAAAAACGGATGAGGAGAAGTTGGCGCTAGGGCAACAGATCCTTAAAAATACTACAGACCAGCTTAAAGAGCAGTTTGCTATCGATAAGCTTTCGCCTGATAAAAATACGAAAACGAATGCCGAGCATAATTTTTCCATCGGGCTGCAAGTGGCAGGAAGAGATACAAAGTTCTCAGAGACGAATATCTCTGACGATGCCTCACAACGCCGTATCGCCTTCCTACGGGCCGAAGCTGATGTCACGGATGACTTGATAGCGAAAAAGGCAATGCTTATTGAGATCCACACAAAAGAGATTGCTCTTGCTGTGGCGTCCGGCGATAAAGATGCTAAAACGGCTGCGACGAATAGGGCAAAGCGTGAAGACATCAGCAACGAACGTGAGATGCAATTCAGAAACGCTGATCAGTCGCTGAAAGGGTTGCTGATCGATCGTCAAGGAAACCCTGAAGCCGTTCTAAAGCAGTTCACCGATATCATTCCACTCGGCGCATTGGACCAACAACGGGAGGCGCTTTCCAGATCTCTGGATGTCCTAACCGCGATGATCCAGGCCCATGTGATCAGCCGGAAAGAAGCGCTCGCCGACCTGGCATCGATCCAGTCCAGATATGGGCCTGTCATGACGTCAGATCAGGCGCAGCAGGTCAAAGAAACGACGAACCAAACCAAAGGCCTCATCGCCGTCGGCGGCCGTGCCTTCTGGTCGGAAATGACAAAATCAGCCGCCGATAATTCCGGAGGGTTCCTGACCGCTCTCTTAACCGGCCACGGGGCAAAGAACGCGATCAAGGGGTTCTTTACATCCATGGCGAGTATGGCGGAACAAGGGCTCTCAGGCGCTGTATCAGGCACTATCCAAAACGCAATCATGGGAGGCAGTCTCTTTGGGCATAAACATCTGAAAGACGCGGCGGCAATTGCTCCCGCGTCGACAGCCGCCATAACCGCGACCACCGTGGCCACGGATAGCGCGGCGGCTACGACGAATGCGGCCGGCAATGTGATCACCACAGCCGCGAGTACGGTCAAACAACTGCCCAAAGCGACCAAAGAATCCCGGATGGATATGTATCAGGGTGCGGCTCGGATTGCGGCGGCCGCTGCAGCATTAAGTGTCGCTATGAACCCCAAAAAAGCCAAAAAAGCTTCTGCGTGGGGATTGGCAGGCGCTGTCGTTGGAGGCATCATTGGCGCTTATGCTGGCGATTGGGCGGCCGGGGCACAACTTGGGGCCGGGTTCGGATCGATGCTCGGTTCCGCCTTTGCCGATGGCGGCGCGCCTCCCGTGGGCAAAATATCCCTCGGTGGCGAGCGGGGGCCTGAGCCATTCGTTACTGCAAACGGCCGTGTATCATGGCTGGGATTAAAGGGGCCGGAACTGTTTATGCCGAAAGTTCCGGGCGTCGTCATTCCGAACCACATGTTGCCGAGAGCGCCAAGCATGGCATTCGCAGGAGGGGTTCAAACGCCTCGGGTTCCTTCCGGCGGCATGGCGGGGGAGATCCTGCGGCAACTATCAGAAGCCGGCGGCGGGGATATCCACGCGCAGCAGAACTTCTATGGCCCGGTCAGTCGTACTTTGGATCTCGAAAACGCGAACCGATCATTCGGCAAGATGCTCGGCACGTTGAGACGAAACGGCGGTAGACCGGGAAGCGGATAGTGTGAATAGTCCGCCGGCATTATGCGCCGGCGGCATCTCTCTATCGTGGAAGAGGCTAAGCCCGTTCCAGTGTGATGGACCGATCCGGATTGAACACGATCCGGCAGCCGAGGGCGTGAGCCAGTTCCTGAAGCGTGGAGAAGTCGGCAGGTCTTACCGCGTTCTCGATATCCGAAACAGTCGCCTGACGGCCGCCGATCGCCGCCGCAAGTTCCGCTTGACTGAGCTTCATGTCTCGCCGCCGCGCCCTTACAGCCTGACCGAATGCCTCAAGTAATGCGTCTGCCATGGTGGTATAATTATGGTGAGATCAGCGGCGGGGACCGTCTCACCGATCCCCGCCGCCTGGAGTTGCCTTCCTCAACTCCGGTCTTTGCTTACTGCGCTATCCCTTGGGAAATCGCAATCAGCAGAACTACAAACGTGATTGTTAGTAGAACGCGCTTCTTGGTCATTGAAGGCTCACCTCCTTCCCTGGCCAATTGAGAGGGGAGATTTCCGAGGTCTCCCCTCTCCTGCACATCTATATTATACTATATATCGTATAAACCGTCAAGCATAAAAACACATATTTATACCTTCAAAGTAATATTTTTATGCTTGTGACCTATGTAGCGACCGGCGTTATCCATTCGGGATTGATAACCATTCTTCCCTGGTAATACAGTGCATATTTTTTGTCCATGCATTTCTCGGATGCATGCCGATTTTGGTAATTACATTCATCGATCTCACATTATCAGGAAAGCAATCTGCTACTACCTCAACAGCGTTCAATCCTTCGAACAGACATTTGACAGCTTCCATAGCTGCCTCAGTTGCGTATCCATTCCCCCAATACTCAGGAGTAATACTGTATTGGTTAATCATTCCTTCCCCATTAGATGAGCAAGTGAAAATAATATTCCCTACAGGTTGATATGCATCTTTTAATTTTATTACCAAGTTGTTCGTTTCGCTGATATGATCTTTTGCCTTATTTGCCCAACTTTCAGCATTTGTTTTTGCCCTCTCGTATGTACTCGGCAAAAGTGCGTGTACTCTCAACACGGGGTTTGACCAAAGACGAGAGAGGAAATCTATATCCGATATATTGATGGCGGATAAATATAGGCGATTTGTTTCAACTGGCAGACTTATTGACATAATTTTCTCTGAAAAGAGCAGGAGATCGGCCATAAATCTGCGGACGCTTATTACTCCATCGGCAAATTGTTGTCTAAGCGGTAACGTATGGCGCGCCCAAGCGGGCACCTCGATTTGTGGATGCCAGCAACCCCGGCCCCACAATCACATTCGATCTCAGACAACAGCTTGCGTTTCCGTCCGCCGTTCGGGTTCTTTGGCCCCTGGCTTTTCGCGCCGTTGACCCGGGAAGCATTTGAACGCTCCTCGCTGGGAATACTTCGAAGTGCCCGAGCCGCAGCGCTCGCAGCTTCGCGGATTGCTTCCGGACTATCTTTTTGATCCATAGATACAATATACCCCAACGTCAGAATATTATAGGTGAAGTTGATTAAAAATAACCCGACGTAGGGTATAATAGATTCATAACTACAGCAAGGGAACCGAAACCGATGATTAACGATGACTACAAAGTAAGCGCCGACGACTTCACCGCCGAAGAACTGGAAGCCGGCCGCATTGAGATGGAAGAAGCCAACCCAGACGCGGATTATATCAAGCCGTGGGGACCGGAACAGGAGAAAAAATACCGGGCCAATTTACTTTGTTCTGATTAAAAATAACCCAACGTCAGGTATAATTAATACATAAAGGGCGGACTTCTCACCCGCCCCAAATAACCCAGGGATAAGTAACATGACAGCCAACCAAATTAGCCGGGAAGCCTATTCCACTCTCGCAAGCCGCATGCAGAGTGATATGATCGCCGCTCAGGATGCCGCCGCCGTGAATGCGGTCCCGAACGTTGCCGACATTCTCCACAACTGGACATTCGAACCCTATGCGCCGGGAACGTTCTATTTCGCCGATGGAACGATCAAGACCCGCGCGGCCCGTCTCTCCTGCCCCTTCCGCGTCGGAACCGTGTTCATCGTCTCCCAGGACGCTGTAACCGGCGAGTATAGCGCCGAATGCCCGGCCTTCCGGCAGCATTGGGGAGCGCGCGTGATTGAGGCCATGGTCGCCAAAGTCGCCGCCGACAAAGCCAAGAGAGCCAACTAAGGATTGAAGGGGGCCGGAAGCAATTCCGGCCCGGGAGCTTTGAACATGAACAACGGTCTTGATATCCGAACCGGCTCTATCCTTTGCGCTGGGCCTGGCAACTTCCAGCAGGTCACATCTGCCGAGGTAAGCGGCGACAAGATAGCCTTCACGTATGTTTCCTTCCATAGCGGGGAGAGCGTCTCTGCGACAGCTGGCCATGACGATTACTTTGACATCGTGATGACTGCCGAGGAATGGGAAGCGCTTTCCGATGAGAAGAAGGCCGCCTACCTGACAGCCATTCCAGACCCCATAACAACGGGCGATGATTTCGGCAAGGTGATCGATGCCTATACCCGCGCTCAGGCCCTCGCCGACGGCGTTCTCGTGGATGTCACGAGCATTGCGCAGAATGCAGGATGGAAGATCCCCGTCGCACTCACCCAGCCACTTAACGCGGGACTTAGTGAGAAAAGCGACTATGCCGGCGACGTGTGGTTCGTGCTTTGGATGGCGAACCATTTCGGCAAGTATCACCGGGATGAAGAGACGTTCACCATGTACTTTCGCGGCATTCCCGGCCATGACAGGATCCGTGTCAGTTTGGGCGACGATGACGGCATGGTTCTCACCATCGGATTTCCAGAGGACTTCTAAGAAAGGCGGCAAGGGGCTGGAAACGGTCTCCTTGCCTTCCGTGGAAACCATCATGAACACCATTGCCAGAAAGCTGAATGCCGCCGTGGAGAGTGTCACAAGCCGCCACTTTGGGATACTACCGACGGGAAACACTGCCGTCAATCAGGCATGCCGCAACGCCGTCGACGAGCTGGCCTCGCGCTATGGTCAAATCTACCTCGGCCGCACTACGATCACACCGGCGAGCGCTGATTACCCGTGCATCTGGGCATACGACGGCCGCGGCTTAAAGCCACACACCGCCGCATTTGCCGTGCCCTGCAATGACAGCCAATTAGCCCGTTTGATCCTTGATCGCTATGACGCGCCGAATGCCTCACATGAAGCCGATGCGCAGCGTATGGCGGCCATTCTGGCCCGTGTGGAAGCCATCGGCGGCATTATCCTGATTTGGTCTTGATCGAGGGAGGGGCGCGTCTCCAAAAACGCGCAGGGAATATGAGATGAAGGCAGAGCAGACAGAAGAGACGTTCGAACCTTTGACCGAAGCTGATGAGCTACAGTGGCGCATGCGCCTGCAGATCGGCGACGAGATCGCACTGAGAAACATTGAAACCGCCGGTATCAGCTACAGCCTGACGACTGTTCACGCATATACCGGCTATGACGGCGACGACCGTGAAATCACGAATGAGACGACCATTTGCACATCGCTGGAAGGTTTCTCCCGAGCTACGGGCTTTTATCCCGACGGTGACACAATCACCCGGGTCGTCTATCCATCGGCCGCGATCCGTGAGCAGATCGAACTCAGTACGGAACTTCAAGAGAATTGGGACTTCCGAAGTGAACCACTTGCCAAGTTACGAGCAGTCGCCTGGATCCTTAATATTCTCCACGAAACGGCGCCAGGTTTTGATGTGTCGAACTTTAACAGATCCGAACGCGCCGACATATTGGAATCGCTGATGCAGGCTGTTCAGCCGGAGCATACGAACGTCTACGGGCTGAGCGGCAGTATCCGGACTCAGCGCACAGCGGCGGCAAACGTCGTTCAAAAAGACGGCGGCCCGATGTGTTTCGGCGTGGGATTGCGATCGCTGTTCGATGTCTCCACCGGCAACGGACCGGCCGCCGAAGAACTCGCGCATCTGATCAGCTATGCCGTGCGCTCCATCCCCGATTACTGCCGGCTTCTGAGGGAGGAACGGCGAACCAATGAACGCATCGATCGCCTGACATCCGCGAATTCTCGCCTCAAGTTCCGGCTCAGTCAAGCGGCAGGCTCAATCCAGGAAGGCGGCAAGTAATGGCAAAGAAAACCACTGTGCTGAGCGTGTCGTCTGACTTTGCCCTTGCCGAGGCGATGGAGCGCCATGCAATCAGCATGAACCTTCAACGCTCTGATGCGATGCGGCTGATTTTGCGCAAGGCTCTGGGTGTCACCGGAGCCGATGTGAAGCCACGGCCGCCGCTTCCCTGGGTGACTGTGGAGGAAGGAGGGCAGACGGTTTGGATGTTCGACGGCGGCCCGGGATGTTGGGCCATCGTGCGATGCGCCCCGAACACGTATCCGCGATTGACCATTGAGGAACCAGGCTGCCCGACGTATTCGAAGCAGCTCTGTTATTCACCCGATGAATACTGCATCTATCTTGCAGAAGGCATCATCCTGGATCGATGGCCGCAGCTGAGTGAACAGGAAATCCCCGTAAATGTCGATATGAGTAGGACCGCTTCGGCTGATATGGCGCATGAGGATACATCGACCGCGGCGGATATCTTTTCTCCCGTGGTATTCACCACGCGGCCACAACTGCAGCTCGTTTCGGAGGCGCAGCACCTGGACGTTCTTCCACTGGTGACACCCGGGAAGGGCAAAGACTGTTTCAACAATCGCGCAGCCCTCAAGGCATTCGCCGTGCCGCCGTCCGCGCAGCAAATCGGACTGCAGATTGATGCCGATATCGTCGAGGCCGTCGACGACTTCTGCGACACCGCCGGCATATCCCGCAGTGAAGCCATCCGCCGCGCCCTATGGCATGTCTACGGCCATGGCGGGCAGGGAGAGCCGCGCCCATGTCTTCAGTGGATAAAGACAAGCCACAGGGTTCCTGATCATTCCTGCTGGACAGAGGATCGTTGGACGCTGGAAATCGGCGACGGACGGCGCGCGCAGGTTTCCTGTATCAATCACGGCCAATCAACGCTCACACTCTCCGAGCCGGGAATTCCCGATGCAGTATCGACCATGAACGGACATTCGAACTATGTACTTTGGCGAGCGACCGGTAAGGTTCTGAAGCTATGGCCGGATATTGAGAGCGCACTGCGTAGCGCCGGAAAAGTGAAACCGGCCGGAGAACTCGGATACTGGGCAGTCGTGATGGAGGAAGTATTACGCGCGGCATAGATCCCAAAGCAAAAGCGCTCCTCTTTTGCGCCGGTTTCTCAGGCCGGCAGAGGAGCGCGGCGGGATAAGTCGCCTAAAGCGAAGTATACCATGCAACTCCTTACAGAAATCACGGAAAATAATCTGCATATTTGTCGAAACCGGTTAATAATATCCCAACGTCAGGTATAATAAGTTCATAAGCACATAGGAATGGACTTCTCACCCGTTCCTGAAGGGATAAGAAACATGCCGAACACTTCCACAAAGACCGATATTCTCTCAACCGTCGCCCGGGTCGCGGACGCCGCCCACCTGGTGGCAACTCAGTTCCCTACTCTCCCCGCTGATGAACAGACCGCGCTCGCCGTTGCGATCGTAAACGGCAAGATTGCCTACTGCGAGAGCTGCGGCCATGTATACGAAACGGCCGGCCGCTGTGGTGTCTGCGATGACCTCGCCGATGCTGAGGCCGCCGCGCAGGACGCCGACGCGTACAACCGCAATGCGAGCTACTACAGCCGCTTCTAAGTGACGAGACAGGGAGGGGGATGCGTTCTCTCTCCCTGGTGGGAGACAGGTAATTGACTGTGCACATTGATCTTGGAACCATTGTAAGCACTCTGGCAGCGATCGCCCTGCAGTACATCGCCGGCCGCGTTCTCGAAGCTGCGGACAGGCGCATACAAACGGCTCGGGTCCGTGTTGTGCGTCATTGCCGCGAAGCAATCACCGCGCGGACGGTGGGAGAACACAAATGCAGAGAGGTAAGTTAAAGACCAGCTGCGAACCAGCTGCCCCAAAGTCACACGACTGGGAGAACCTTACCCTTCCCGACCGGCGCCCTGACATTCACAGTATGGGAGATGCCGAATGGAAGCAGTACCGCGCCGGCATCGTTCGGATATTGACCAATTCCGGCGAGAGTGATGAGATCCGGCAGCAGGCATTCGCGATGCTTTTAGAAGCTGATCGCCGACTGTGGACAAACAACCTGGCGAATGGTAAATTCCGGAACATAGCGAACCCGGTTTGTCATGTTACTGGCGGGGACCAAGTACGACGTGAAGCCGTTTAGTACGACAGACAGGTATATAGGAGATGCGGCAAGGTATCGCGTCTCCTTATTTTTGGAAAGGGATGAACAAACGTGAAGCTGATTGAATTGACGGCAATTAAGACGGACGATCCGGGGTTCAACCTGGCTCGGGATGAGTACAACGCCGCGCGCATGGCTCATGCCGGCGCTATCGCTCGTGACTGCATGGAGAGTACTCCACAGACGCAGCAGGATATCGAGGATGCTCGTCTGCGTAGCCTGCAGGCTGCCGTGATGCTGCAGGATGCGCGTTATAGGCTGGCGGCAGGCATCATCCACGATATTGGTGGGATTGTGCCGGGAAGTCTGATGGAATTTCCCGCCGATGATTATTAACCGGATATTGGGGTTTACGCAGTCCGGCCGAAGAAGGTGGTATCTACACGAACGTAGGTGGAGATTTTTGGCCCGAACGAATTGGAACGATTGATGAACCAAGAAAACGAAACAGTTGGACAGTGGTTGACGCGCAAGAGGCGAACCCATAGACCGAAATTATCGCAGCAGAAGTTGGCAGCACGGGCCTCCGGCTACGTTCCCATTAGCCAAACGTATGTGTCGCTTCTGGAGCGAACGGCTGGCACGCGCGATGAGCCCCAGGTTTCCTCCCAGCGCCTCATCGCGCTTGCCCATGCGCTTGGCGAGAATCCCAATGAGGTCCTCGCATTGCGCGCGAACGTCATCCCGGGAGAAATGATCCCGAGCGATGTGGAGATATCGCTGCCGAGCGGTGGATCTGTCATTGTGCGGGGACGCTCCGGACAGACGATTACCACTGCGGAGCAATCTCAGCTCGCTGCGGTGATCGATGCCATGATTTCAGGGGGATGAGGAACCCTTCGCCGTCGCAGTCTATAGGCATCCAGGAACTACGGAGTGATCACATTGATCTCATCAATCAGGTTCTTTGCCAAAGCTTCCCGCGCATTTTCTAAAGCATTTGCCGCATTGATCTGCCGCGCAATGGCGTGTCCAATATGTCTGACGGCAGTGAGCGCATCAAAACGGGGATCATCACTATGGACACTCAGGCTTACTTTGTAGTCAGCTATGGCACCCATCAGCTCAAACTGAGCATCGTTGAAAAGTTGGTCAGTACTCTGGATATAGTCAAAGGTGATAAAGTCCGCATGGGTTGTGCACACCTGCGGCGTTACTTTTTGTGAACTATCAACGGCAAGGTCGCGCATAAATATCCCTTTTTGAAAAATAGTCCCCAAATTTTCCCATGCAAGTGAATTGTCCCGATCCAAATCATCGTCCATGCTCTAGCATCTCCCGCTTCAATCTACCCGTATGGTTGTCTTGTTTAACAAGATGCCAACGCGCCGATGCAGTTGCGCGGGGATGGGGGCTGTCACTTCAGGAACAAAGCTAGTATGGAACAAATCGAAGTGTTCGTCAGCGCTGAAGAAATCGCCCTAATCGGGCTTACACGCAATTCCGGAGATCTGCGCAACACTCCAGGCTGGGAGGAGCGTCTGTTGGCCGCAGGGCTGGACCCAAAGCGATATGCCAATATTATGCGCGATATTGCAATCAAGAAACATCTTCGAGATCAGGGATATCCGATCGATCGCGAGGGATGGGCGGTCGAATGGTGGGAGACTGCGGAAGATTCAGAGACCGGCGCGGGCCGACACTACCGAATGTTTGAAATGAGATAGCAAATTTCCCTCGGCGCTCTCGCCTATGTCTACATGAGGATTATTGCACTATGTTATTTGCCACTCCTCAAAGTTGACGGAAGAAATAGATCGCCATCATCGAGGTGCCGAGGGCTACACACAAGTTGTCCTGCATTATGGCGTATCCGACAATACCAATCGATACAGCCAGCATACTGCCATGATAGAAGTCCATTGCGGCATGCCATGCCTCTGCCTTGCGTCTCCCCCGCTTCAGTTCGTCGTTTAGGCGTTCGGCTCTCTTCCGGAACTTCTCCTCATCCAACGGACTGCCTCATTTCTAATGGGATCCATCCTAGGTTCCTCAAACCTACCATGTTTATGGAAGATTGATCTTCCCCGTTCATGATTCATATCAAACAGGCAAAGCCCGTGATACATATGAGAGATCTCGAACTGCTGCACCTAAATGCAGATTTTTGTTACCTAAGACCTTATTGCTTACCATCTTACGTCGGTAATATCATTACGGCATAACGTTTGACGAGCCTCCGCCGAACGTTATGCTGGCAACAACTTAGGGTAAACCGGAGCACGACAGAGCCGTCATACTAAGAGGTAGTGTGGGAAGTGAGATTGGTAAGATGTTCGATGGTGGTTGCACCATACAGACAGAGCATATCGAAGGTTTACTTAAGGTATCAGTTTCTGGCGAGATCACATTTCGTGAACGCGAGCAGCTAACTACAATCATCAGAAAGCTTGCGTTAAGTCACGGCGCGACAGAAATTAAGATCGATCTCAGAGACTGCCCTTTCATCGACAGTAGTGCCATTGTCTTCTTACTGGCTATGTACAGGCTGTTCGAGAGCAAAATCACCGTGGTCGTTACTCAGGGCCTGCAGCCGGAGGCGATAATTAAGCGAACCAATGTGGCGCAATTCTTGAACTTAATATCTACACCTTAGGATACAGCATCCTGCAGGAGCACAAAAACACGATACACCTACATCGTCGACTGAAGCAGCGAGGGAGATCTTTTCAACCGCATTAAGTATATACCATTAGTATACATGCACCCTTTACAACCGAAAGCTTCTCTGCACAGCCGGCGCTATAGATGGTTGCCGGCCGCTTCGTATTCCTCCTGCAACCGATAGAGTTCTACCTGCTCTTCGTATTGCAGCCTGGGCCATCTCATAACGGCGTAAACCCCGATCACGCCAGACCCCATATATCCCAGATACTGAGACATCCTTAAGAACGAAAACATTGCGATGAGAGAGGCTATGCCTAAAATGATCAGGTATGATCGTTTGGTTCGATAGCTCAGCATAATCTCGTTCTGGCGTTGGCGCAATTCGGGACTATCGGGAGTAGAGCGGTTCGATGGCGGAGGTGGCCAGGTATCTGGTGTATTGCTCATTCTCTCAACCTCAGCCGGAATAAAAGCTCCATGCGGTCATTGCGTTGAAGTGTAATTTGTCCAAACAATCTTGATATGTTGCTTTTGTTCTCTTTCAAGGTGCTCTCTTCGCATGGTGCTAGGAATAAGCGACTTTGGAATTGGTACGCCATCAAACATCAGCTTCATGGAAGCCTCAAGCATAGACTTAGTGCGCGCGACTGGATCATAGTAAGTGTCATACATCGTCCGAACCCAGTGAGGGCATTCCTGTGGCTTGATAACAGCGTAGCGCCGGATTTGCTTGGGGGAGACATGTCCATCCATGCAGGCAGTCCCGTAAACCTCGATACAGTTTTTCCATTCGTGTTGATATAGTCTCAAATCAATCGTTTGCGCTAATTTTAAGATCTTGGATCGATGGTCTGCTTTCCGATATTCTTCAATGTGGGAGTGTCGCGGGTCGAGGGACGGGACAAATGATAACGGCGGCGTCAGTTTCCAGGCCATGAAATCTTCGTCTGGATGCAGTTTGTTCAGATTGTCGTCTTTAAGCACGACTTCGAAAATGATGGCATTATCGTCAAGCTCCGACGCATTGATGGCGCGCATTGCATACCATAGGGGCCTTAATTTCGACAAGTAGACAAATCCCTCGCGGCTGATTGCTTCCTGGTAGTTGCCTGCCCCCGAGCGAGGCTTTATGCCGTCTCGCAATATTTCGTCCAAAACACCGCTGTGCGTTCCATGATATAGGATCACTTTCGACATATCACTCATCTTGGAAGCCACCTTCTGCAGCGGCATCTGTCCCCCGAGACTGTCGAGTCAAAATTGACTCGATACTAGCTGCTACTTTCTCATGGCACGACGCATGGATCAGTCCACTGTCATCCTCGATCAGCTCGCCGGCGTCCTCTCCGCCACTGCACAGCCAGCATTTCCGCTCATCGTTAGGCTGTTCTTCGTGCTGGATTTGCCTTTGCTGCATCATCGCAGTTTCTCAATCTGAACTTGCCAAACTTTGCGGGTGTCCATATTTTCCGAGACCATCCGGATTTTATATCTCGTCGCGTCTGTCTGCCAATACCATATACTCGCCAATGGCGCCGTTTCCGTCGGATCGCCTAATGATGGCAGTCCGTATTTCTGAAACAGCTGTGGCCATTGATCCAGGGTAAAGCCCAAACTGCTCGTCTCCTGATTTTCCACTCTCACAGTCGTCACAATGCCGTCAGCATCGGAAGTGAGAACTAATCTCGAATGATCCGGAAGCTCGAAGGTATCGAACTTACCGCCTCCGTGCATCTCAGGGGGATAGCTCTTACTGATCGAGGTAACTTCATGATGCTTAAACTTCGCTGCCCTAGCGATCGCCGTTCGCCGTGGTAGTGACAAGAAGATCGGCAAGGTGACAACAGTTTGAGCAGGCTTGTTTTTTGAGAGTGGCCGGTTTTGCGGTGTCGGCGGTGTTTCGCCTGCGACATTGCATCCAGGGGCTAAAGCGATCAACGCCCAGAATATAGTACTCAACAAGCGAGCATTACGCAAAATGGCCTCCAGAGAACGGGCAAACTTACCCGCATTGTAAGGGGATCGGCGTCAAGCTGTCAAGCCAGTGACCATCAAAACGTCACAGTCCGCGGACATCTCCAGGCACTGCATTCGGCCAAAACAAGAGATCGTGGACAGCCTGACTGCGCGTGGTGTGCCCAGCGATGCGGCCGAAAGCATGGCCAGGCTCTGCGTTGGTCCACCGGGCTTCATGATGAACGTGTTATGCGGAACGAGCACGGGCAGACGATTGCGGTGAACGGCAGACCTGGTACAGGTTGATATGCAGTTACACTTCTTTGTGAAATGGTAGAAACATAGCGTTCTAGCATATTTTTCTAACAGCAATACAGGATTCCCTGCCCTCGGCGCATAAACAAGTAGGATTATGCTTGTCAGGAGGGCACAGATGGGTGTCGCGGCGAATTTTGAGACATTTTGCTCAAATATGGCAATTGATAATACTAGCACGATTTCTGATCGTTACAAAACAATTGCCAAGAGGCTGAATACAGATTTCTGGAACTCGGACTCTGAATCCTCGCATATTAGACAAGTAGGATCTTACGGAAGAGGAACAGCAATTAAAAATGCTCATGATGTCGATGTTCTTTTTCAATTGCCTTACGCTACATATGTTACCTATCATAATCATGCTGGCAATGGGCAGTCTGCACTGCTGCAGGCCGTTCGTACGACTCTATTGAAGACATATTGGAATACGTCAGTATCGGGAGATGGGCAAGTAGTTGTTGTGAAGTTTTCCGATAGCATGAAGTTCGAAGTACTGCCTGCTTTTTTGAATGACACAGGAAGTTATACTCACCCAGATTCCAATGATGGAGGAAAATGGAAAATCACAAACCCTGTAGCAGAAATTGCAGCGCTCAACACTGCGAATAACAACGCGAATTCCAATTTGAAGCGTTTATGTAAGATGGCTCGGGCGTGGAGAAGACATTGCGATGTCTTGATCAGTGGAATGTTGATTGACACTCTTGCCGAGAAATTTATTGAAGACTGGTCAGAACGTGACAAGTCCTATCTCTACTACGATTGGATGGGCAGAGATTTCTTTGAATATTTAGCTGGCCAACCAACAACACAACAATATTGGCTCGCTTTTGGAAGCGGATCTCGGGTATACCGAAAAGGTAACTTCGAGACCAAAGCTCAAAAGGCGTATGAAACGTCTCTCGAAGCGATCAAGTACGATTCAGACAATATGCCAATTACTGCGGCTGGGAAATGGCGCGAAATCTATGGTTCATTCTATCCAACCCCATGACGAGGTTTCAATGGATCCACTCGAAGCACAAATCCGTGAAGTTTTCGGTCGAACTACATATACGCATAAGACACATATGAAATGTGCGGATCAACTGAATGCTTTGCACCATCGTCTGAAATTTGGGCAAATTGTACTTTCAGCTCTGACAGCAGGCGGAACAATCATAACACTCATCGGGAATGATTACAAAGCAAAGATTGCGAGCGCAATTCTTTCGAGTGCGCTGCTTATATTGAATTCCGTGGTCAAAGGTTATAATCACGGTGAAATCGCTCAAAAACACGTGGATGCAGGCAATGCAGTATGGGACTTACGAGAGTCATATCAGTCATTGCTTACAGATCTTGCGGCAGATCGTATAACCTTTGAGGCAGCGATGAAGCGGCGTGATGAATTGCAAAAGGCAATGGGCAAAATCAACACGACCGCACCATCAACAAATTCGAAAGCATTTGCCGCAGCACAAAAAGCTCTCAAACAAGATGAAGAAATGACATTCTCTGACAAAGAGATTGATAATTTGTTGCCAGGTCCTCTTCGCCGTGCAAAAAATAAACCAGAATAACCATCTCACATCTACATAATGGATCGATATAGCTCACCATTCCCTCTAATTTTCCGGTTTCGTTTCATTGACCACAATGGGGAACGCGCTGGCGCAGCGGTTGCGCCAGTATTTGCCATACCTTGATCAGATGTAAACTATCGCGTCGACAACCTCACTCAACTGCCGCTTCTGGCCTTCAGAGAGCTGCGGGTACCCTCGCAATATGATGGCCCCACCATGCTGCAGCGCGATCGACACTTCACCGCAAAGCTTTTCACCCAGCGTGATCGTCAACCGAAACGCCAGTACGTCTTGCGGATATACTCCGAGCCAGATCATGGTATCATGCCAGCATGCTGAAAGCCTTAACAGATGAAGACTTGCGCGAGTTGATCGCTGTGGGTGAATCGGAAACGATCGAATACAAGCAGATGTATGCGATTGGATCGAAAGATATTCAGATCGAGTTCATCCGGGATATGCTGGCTCTCGTCAACGCTCATGGTTCCGAGCCGCGATACCTGGTCATTGGTGTTGATGATAAGACCGGGGAACTCCATGATGTGACGCCGCACAACTACGACGAGGCAAGGTTTCAGCAGATCCTCAATGAGCGCGTGGCTCCACCGATCCATTACACCTTCGAGCAACGAGAGGTTGATGGTGCGAAGATCATACTGATCACTATTCCGCCAAGCAGTGATCGCTTTCATGTCGTTTCCAAGCAACTGCAAAGCGCTCCCGATAAACCACGTCTTGAAGAAGGCGAGATTTGGGTTAGGCGAGGCACAACAAAAAAGCGTGTTACAGCCTGGGATATGCTTCGGATGAGGGAATCTGTGAAGCAGAACCAACCTCATCCGCAAGTACTGGCTATGTTTGAAGATGGGTCATCAACTAATGAGAGTGTAATTAAGGTTGTGCGAGATAATACAGTGCCCCTTGTCTGGTTTGAGACAGTTCGCCTCGCCATCCCTATTTTTATTTGTAATAATGGAAACGGTATAGCCCGTGAAATTTTGCTTGAGATAGAATTGGACGATATGCTTGAACCTGGCTATCTAAATGGACCAGTCGGAGAGTTAGTAAAGTTCAATACAATACGATCAAACAATGGAAAATCACTTGTTCGGTTGTGGGTTGACTTGGTTATTCATCGGGATATTATGCCAGCAGGATCAATATCTATAAAGCCGCCTATGCCCTCGAATATAAATGAAAAATTGCAAGTGGAAATACCTTGGCGCCTTCTTGTTGGAAATGATGTTACCCAATCGACAGGAATGTTCCATCTTACAGTTGGATTTCAAATGTAAATACATGTTCTGAACGATATATCGGGATGTATGCCCGTTAATACCAATAAATCGCCACTTCACGTTACATCATTTCATAGTCCATCAATCTCACCTGGCATCCATCGCTTGATGTCCAATGCCTCGATGACTTCACCACGCGCACGATCATAATCGTCGAAACGATCTGTCCCCATAACATTTGATAGAACTACCAAAGCCTTAGCAGCCTTCTGTACATCCTCCCGTTCAGGAACGCTTCCCCAGTCGGCAATCAGCTTGTATAGAACGATAACACGCCCCTTACCGATTAGCTCACTGGCGAGATGCCTGAAGCGATCAGAGGCTTCAGAAATCCTTTCTTCGGACATGTTGCTATTGATTTCGCGGGCGTGAAGCATCAAGGCGGATGTGACCTCGCCAATTGTCTTATTGAAATCCTGGACAGGCTCAACGATCCCCTTCAAAAACATGTGACCGAACGAAACAACGAGGGTACCGCCAAGGATAGTGAACACCGCGGTCTTGACATAGAGTGCAGCAACTTGCCAAAAACTATAGAGTGCAACCCATAGAGCGATCACCACTATAGTGGAAATGACTTTGGCCATCCCGTGGACGATGCGTTTCGATGTTGGTAACGTTGATGTATCCATACTTCAATAGACCAGACGGAGCGACTATCGGTTGCAGGCTAGCAAAATGCCAACAGATGGTTGTAAAAGCCAGTGACTGGTCACAGTCGCTGGCGCTAATAGTTCTTTCAACATTCTTCACGATCGTATCATTGTCGTAATTCAACTGCATGAGCTAGATCAGGTCTGATAGATGAGACCGTGAACACGACGGAATTGTAAAACCACAAAAGCCAGAGTGTCGAGCATGGATCTTCTTGCGCAGAAAGAAACATACAGCCGAAAACATCTCCCATGATTCTTGGGCCGTTTGGGTGGTATCTCTGGAAGGTATCCAAGATGTTCATGAAGTCCCATGGATAAAACCGTCTCACTTCCACTGTATAGTCGCTTGGTACGCGTTGCTTTCGCGCATCGTAGTACAGTCCCCGCACAATGCGATCAAATATTCCGGTAATGCGTTCACCGTCGACGGAATATGAGGGGAAGTTACCAAGAAATATACCACCAGGTGTATAGAAGGGTTTCATGCTCATAGTCGCCATTGCTTCACGCATAACCTGAGAGCGGTTGTGATGCGCCGATCGTAGCATGCGTTCAAGGCCATCCTGAGCTGCGGGGTGCTGTGCACCAACAATATCAGTAGCTAGTAGGTCCCTTAGATAATCATCATCGCGTGATTTCTCATTGTTGTTACATGATTCACAGGCGCGTACAGTGATGAGGTTTGGTGGAAGCGGATCGATGAATAGAGCCTTAGGGATCACATGATCTTTAGTAAAAGGCGCAGTCTTGCCGCAATATACGCATATTCCGGTTTTCGGTTTTTTCATTAGTCGATACTCTTACCCGTCTCTATAACCTACAACGAGTGTCTAAGACACTCGTTGTAGGTTATGCAGTATTGTCATAGGCAGAGCCGCCGCTCTGCCTATGACCTCGACTAGGACTTCAAGCCAAGAACCTCGACGATGCGATCCCGGTGAACCTTCTTCAGGCTCTCCCAGGTGCGCTTACCCGTTTCAAGCTCGCTGATCCGGCCGGGATTGATATCGACCTGTCCGGCGAGTTGGTGAACCCACAAGCCGACCTGCTGCCGGCGCTGGCGAACGACTTCACCCATGTCGTGCCCATTGAGGGCGATCTGCGTACTCATGTGTATGATCCTTGTCTATGGAGCGCCTCAGACAGAAGCGCATGTTGACGAAGACCAAAAGCATATATTTGTTGGAATGTTGACGAGAGGAGTGCGGGCTTGGTATAATCAGGATCCTACTCTCTGATTAGCGCCCTTGGAGCCGTAAACGCGGCTTTGGGTTCTTGTCACAAACCTGTATACATAGCCGCCTCTATATCAGTAGAGGCGGCTATGTTGCTTTTTGGTCAAACCGCTCAGGTGCCGAGTATTCTCGAACACAAGGTTGGTTAGCGCATTATAGAACATTTAGCAGGCAGAGTCAACAGTGTCTAAATTCAAGATAAATTTGCGTCAGTGTTATTTACCTCTCTAGTAAACTAAGGTTACCAATGAACTAGGTATTCGGCCCTATGTTTGCTAGATAGCAAGATATAGTGTCTACATGGAAACTATTCAAGGCTGCTAAAGCGCACCTACATAGTGTCAATAATCACCATCGAATTCATATTTATAGTAGACAAGATACGGCTTTAAACTCGCCTCCTCGTATTTGCCTTTGCCGACTTGACCACAATGAGGTGCTTCCTGGCGCAACGGCTGCGCCAGGAAGCACTTCATTGGTATTCGATACACGATCAGCGGCTAAATATCAGGATTGAAGAAATGGATAAGGAAGAGAGTCCGGACAATCCGGACTCTCTTCCTTTGCTCACAACCCGACGAACGGGTAAGATATTCGTGTTACGGTCGGATCGAAGACGGTCGGCGCTTTCCAGAGCGCCGACTATCCACCACTACTTCTCAAACTAGCTTCCTCCTTTTCGCCTGCTCTGTCTTCTTGTTCCGAAGTATCACCGGCTGCTTGGCCAATGCTTCAGGTTCGTCCACATCATTCAAAACATCTGTTAAAAGCCCTGCCGCCTTATGCTTGAAGGCGACATGTTGACTGGTCACATGGGTATAACGCAGCGTCGTTTCCAGTCGCGTATGCCCCAGGATCTGCCGCGCCGTCTCAACGTCGGCGCGCTCCACCAGCTTTGTAGCGGCATAGTGCCTGAGTGAATGCAGCGTGTAATGCGGAAGCTTTGCCCACTGCACGATGTCGACGAACTGGGTTCCGAAGTGGCCGGGATGGATAGGCGCTCCATACTCACTGACAAAGAGATTGTCGCACTGCGATTTTTTGGGGCGGTTCTCCAGCCATCCATTCACCAGCTCGACCCATTCTTCGGTGATCGGGTTGGTTCGATCGATGTTGGTCTTTGTGTCCCGGAAGATGACATAGAGTTCATCCGGATGATAGTCCGCAAGCTTCAGGTTTGTCATCTCGCTGATGCGCGCGGCCGTCTCGATTAGGCCGGCGACCATGGCCAGGTTCCGCGTCTGGACAAAATCACGGCGCCGCTTTTTCATGAACTTCGCATTCGGTGTAATATCCGGATCGTAACGATGCCGGATACTCCGTAGTAGCTGCTTCACCTCATCACGCGTCGGGCATGGCATCTTGCGCCGTGTGAACCGCGGGCACTCATAATCGCGCAAGGGGTTGGTCTCAAGGATCCCTTCCTCTTTGCACCATCCGAAGAACACCTTTGCATTGACGGCGTAGTGCGCGCGCGTTCGATCCGTGACAGGCTTACCATATCGGCCGGCTGTTGTCCGCCGCATCTCCAGGTATCGGCCGAGGTTCCGGCCCTGGAAATCCTGAAGCTCGATCCCCTCTTCTTTCGCCCAAGTGATCAACATCGTAAGCGTTGACCGGTACATCTCAGCTGTGTTTTCTGCCAGGGAAGAGCGCTTCTGGATCAAGAAATCTGCCAGAGCGCTATCCCATCCGTAACCGTCGATAACTCGCATTCCCATCTAGGCACCCTCACTGTTGCGCAATGTAAATAGCACTGATCTATTAAGTTAATGCTATTGACGTGACCTGTATATAGAAAATCCCCCATCTAGAGACCCAGATATTGGGGGACTTCGCGCCTTAAGTTTACCACATTGACTTGAAAAGTTAATACAGTTGATGCGAAACCAGTTCCAGGTCGATAAGAAGCTCATGGAAGATACGAACGCGATTCAGGATCCGCTCGATGTGCAGATCAACGCGTGGAACGAGGCGTTTACGTACGATGTGAACACCAAGTTTATCAACAATGCGCACGACGGCAGCGGAGACAACCAGGCTCCGGTGGGGTTGAAGGCCCGCATCGATAATGCCGTACAGTACGGCGTCAATTCCGAGATGAAGATCGATGGTCTCGGCGTGGACCTCACGGGCAGCATGACGCAGGCGACGGCGAACCAGTTCATTGAACAGGTTCAACAGATGCTCGACTTCATGAACGCGCCGGACGGCGACGGCGTGGTCTTCTACTGCAATGATCTGCTGAAACGGCGTTGGGAACGCGCGGTGCGCCTGCTTGGGGCCGGAGCAGGCTTCAACACACAGAAGGATGCCTTCGACCGGACGGTCTCGATGTACAAGGGAGCGAAGATCCGGGACCTTGGCCGCCAGGTGGACCAGCAGTCGCGCATCATCGGCGATGAGACCGCGACGGGCACGATCTGGAGCTCCGGCAGCAAGTACACGTCCTTGTATGCAGTTCGGTACGGGCAGGACACGTTCTGCGGCTGGCAGTTCGAGCCGCTCAAGCCAAATAACCTGGGCCTTGATCCCACCAACGGCGTTACTTACAATACCGTCATAGACTGGGCTTTCGGTCTGTGGATGCCGCACACGCGCGCCATCTGCCGGCAGTTCGACATTAAGACTGCGTAATGCTGCAAGCAGCTCTATAAAATGCCTCCGCAGATCTGCGGAGGCATTTCTTTTGTCCCTTGAAAGGATCAAATACGATGCCTAACGATGCATTGCTGACGCTGCAGGCAGCCGTCACAAAAACTGCGACGTTCAACGGCGCAGGCCTCAATATCAAGACAGGAACACCACGACGAGGTATGAAGGCCAAGGTGTATTACAACACGGCCAACAACGCGTCCGGCTCAGGTGTCGTCGCGTTTTCGATCGATCATAGCGACGACAATTCCAACTGGTACAACATCGGCAGCCAGGTGGAAACGCCTTTGACACTGACAACCACAAATCAGCAGGGCGAGCTGCATATACCGTTCGAAACGAACAAAAAGTGGGTTCGCCTCACGTGCACAATCACCGGCGGCACGACTCCGACGATCACGTACAGCGGCTACCTGGGGATCTCCCGGCCGTGAGACACAACGCCATCTCGTCAATAGCGGCGAGGTGGCGTTGCCCTATTTACTTTGGAGGGCGCCGGTGACACGTCAAGAGATAACAGTCCTCTGCAAGGACACAATGGGCGAGTTTCTCGGGGCGGTGGGCAGCGATGACCCGTTTGCCTGGGATCGCCTTATAGATACGGCCGCTGCAGATGTATGTCGAGCTACGGACTGCTTCAGTATGGTCGTAGATGCGGATGTTACGGCAAATCAGGCTACCTACTGCCTGCCGCAGCTGTACCGGATCACGGGTGTGTTCTGGACCGATGCGGCGCTCAAGAAGCAGCAGCTCATTGAGACGCTGCCTTCGGATTTGGACTACCGGCGTTGCGGCTGGCGAAACGATCCTCCGGGATCGCCTCGGTATTTCATGCCAATGGGGTTGAACGAGTTCTGGCTGTACCCCACCCCGGATACGAGCAGCCTGATCTATAGCTATACCGATCTCACGATCGGCGCTACGCCAACGCAGGTATCAAGCGCAAGCCGGCCATTCTTGGACGGCGATGCCGGATATACAATGCGGATCACAGGTGGAGAGGGCTTTAGCACCGGCGCGTTTACAATCGTTTCGGTCACGTCGGGGATCGCTACTCTGGAGCGGCCGGCAGGAACGGGCAGCAGTTCGGGTGGATCCGCGTCCTTATCGATCGGCGGTTTGTATGTGGAAGGTTTCGGCGTTCCGACGGGGCTGTGGCCGAGCCAGAGCGATCAGTGTCCGCTTCCTGACCGCGCGCATATGTGTCTGGTGTACCGGGCCTGCATGTTGCGAGCTATTCAGAAGCCGACCCAGGAGAATCTGGCAAGACGGACGATGCTCCAGGAAGAGTACGAGCGGGCCAAGGGCAAGCTTGGCCGGGAAGCGCGTCTGTTCAGCCAGGCCACCAATCACGCCGATAACCAGCGTCTTGACGCCGTTGGCGGCTACTACTAAGGCCGCTCGCGGCATTTACTACTTCTTTTCGAGAGCGGATTTCCTTCTCAATGCGCCTTCATGGCACAAGGGTGCATCTTGCCTGACTGCCATACTTTAGTGAAGCGTTTATTGTTGAATGAGTCCTAGGCTGTGTCGTCAATTAAGCCATATGACTGCGGCTGCAAGATGGATGCCCGCCAGGAAGTTTTGGGCTAGCTTGTCATAGCGCGTTGCAATAGCCCGAAAGTCTTTGAGCCTTGCGAAAAAGTTC
>Ga0207671_10000177_pt1 | contig 97072 bp, 112 predicted proteins | sample KBSC24metaG_FD_184352 | JGI IMG/M metagenome (GOLD analysis project Ga0207671, IMG submission 184352) | Corn rhizosphere microbial communities from Kellogg Biological Station, Michigan, USA - KBS C2-4 metaG (SPAdes) (version 2) | ecosystem: Host-associated > Plants > Roots > Rhizosphere > Soil...
CAACATGGTGGGCGAGCTGGTCATCACCCAGTCGATGCTGACCCAGCAGATGGATGACGTGCTGCGTGCCCGCTATCAGGAACTGGTGCGCGGGCTCGAAGTGTTGGCGCAGACAACGCGCGACCTTCAGGATTCGGTGATGGCCATTCGGGCCCAGCCGGTCAAATCCGTGTTTTCGCGCATGCCGCGGCTGGCGCGCGAACTGGCGCAGAAGACCGGCAAGAAAATCCGGCTCGAAATGGCCGGCGAGAACACCGAGATCGACAAGACGGTAATCGAGCAGCTCGCCGATCCGCTGATGCACATGATCCGTAACTCGGCGGACCACGGCATCGAGATGCCGGAAAAGCGAGTCAGTGCCGGCAAGCCTGAGACAGGTACGATCCGGCTTTCGGCTGAGCAGGCGGGCGGCAACATTCTTATCGCTGTCGAGGACGACGGGGCCGGCATCAATCGGGAGAAGGTGCTCAAGGTGGCGCGGTCGCGCGGCATCGTTGCGCCCGACCAGCCGCTGAGTGACGAGCAGATCGACCAGTTGATCTTTGCGCCGGGCTTTTCGACCGCCGATGCCGTTTCCGACATTTCGGGGCGCGGCGTCGGCATGGACGTGGTGCTCTCCAACATCCGCAAGATCGGCGGCTCGGTGCATGTGCGCTCGTGGAGCGGCCGCGGCTCGCGGCTCACGCTGCGCCTGCCGCTGACGCTGGCTGTGCTCGACGTGATGCTGGTGAAGGTTGCCGGACACCCCTACGTCATTCCGCTGAGTTCGATCGTCGAAACGCAGCAGCGCGCACGTTCCAACTTCGAGCGAGTGCCCTCGGGCGGCAATGTCCTCAGGGTGCGCGGCGAATATCTACAGGTCATCGACCTTGCCGACCGGTTCGATCTGCCGACGGAGGTGGAAGATCGGCACCGCTTCGTCGTGATCTGCGAGGCGGACGGGGCGACCAAGGTGGCGCTCGTGGTCGATGAGATCATTGGCCAGCAGCAGGTGGTGATCAAAAGCCTCGAGGAAAACTTCGAGTCGATCGAAGGCATCGCCGGCGGCACGATTTTGGGCGACGGCAATGTCGCATTGATCGTCGATGTGCCAGGCCTCAGGACAAATGGGTTGCGGCGCAACGCCGCCTAGGACGGATTGGTTACGCCCCAACGGGCGACAGAAAGGCACGAGATGGAAGCCTTCGGGTTCCGGGACGACATGCTGGACGGCACCGCGCCGGTCATCGAGAATTCGCTGCAGCTCATCGCTTTTTCCATCGGCGAGCAAACTTATGGCGTCGAGATCACCACGGTTCGTGAAATCCGCGCCTGGAACGGGGCGACGCCGTTGCCGAACACGCGCGACTATGTGCGCGGCGTGATCAACCTCCGCGGCACAATCGTGCCGATCTTCGACCTTCGCGCCCGCTTCGGCGACGGTCCGACCTCGCCCACCAAAAACCACGTCGTCGTGGTGATGTCGGCCGGCAGCAAATGGGTCGGCATGCTCGTCGATGCGGTGAGCGATATTCTCACCGTCTCCAAGGATGACATCCACGCCGTGCCCGAGGGCAATTCGATCGATATGGAATTGCTGAGCGGCATCGTCACGCACGACGGCAAGATGGTCGGCCTGATCGACCTTCAGGCCGTGGTGAGCGGCAGCAAGGCCGAGGGGTAGCTGCCCTAGAACAGCTCCGGCTCGCCGGCTGTAACCTTCGCGGCAATGCCTGAAAGCTCGGGCAGTCGGAGTTCGTCGAGGCCGAGGCTCGACCAGATCGCTTCGTAGGCAGCATCGGGACTGCCGGGCGGCAGGGCGGCGAATTGGGAGACGGCGATCGTCATGTTGCGGCAGCGTTGCTCGATACGGTCCTGGCCTTGCAGCGCTCTGACGATCATCGCGCTGGCCCGGCTGCGGGCGTTTTCGGCATTGGGATCGTGGTCGGAGAGCACGGCGAGCGCATCGCCGATGGCATCGACCAGCGCTGCCGTCTGCCGCGCGGTTTCGTCAAGTTCGTGCGCGAGCCTGTGCAACGTCATAGTCGATCCCTAGTGTGCTCATTCTACGTAGCGGAGCATTCCTAACCTCTCCTTGCAGCAAGCGCCGCCGCCAAGGCCGGGGCGGTTTCTTGGTTAGCCCTTCTCTAACCGTTGCGGGCTACTCTCTCGTCAGTTGCGCCGTTGCGGGCGCCGCGGGTTATCCATGGTATCGCCGAAGTCATTGCCGGCCGAATTCGACCGGGGTCTTGTTACGACCGTCCATCAGGGCGACTGCCTCGTCGCTGCGGAAGGCGACGTGACGTTTTCGACCGTCCTCGGCTCCTGCATCAGCGCCTGTATCCGGGATGTGAAGGCGCGGGTCGGGGGGATGAACCACTTCCTCCTCGCCGAACCGTCCGAGCTGGCGCGCGACCGCTACGGGGCTTCGGCGCGCTATGGTGCGTTTGCGATGGAGCGGCTGATCAACGGCGTGCTGTCGCGCGGCACTGGCCGCAAAGCCAATCTCGAAATCAAGGTGTTCGGGGGCGGGCTGATCAATGCATCGATGAGCGACATCGGCGGCAAGAACGTCGCCTTCGTCCGCCAGTTTCTCGCCGACGAAGGTTATGCCGCCGCGGCCGAAGACCTGGGCGGTACGGTGGCGCGGCGCGTGCTGTTCAAGCCGCATTCGGGTCGCGTCTTCGTCAAGCGGTTGGCGCCGGACGAGGGCGACAGCGTGGCGCGGCAGGAACTGGCCATTGCCGGGCGTGGGCAGCAGCGGCCGGTTGTCGACGATATCGAGCTCTTCTAGGCCAAAAATGCCGGCAAAGCGGGCGTTTCGACGCCGGCCAACAGCATTGCTTAACCATTGCGCCCTAACGCTGCTGAAGCCCGCGCCGGGCAGGGATTTTGCATGGATCAGGACGGCATCGCTCTCTCCGACCGCGAGTTCGAGCGCATCAAGCAGCGGGTTTATCGTGTCGCCGGCATATCGCTGAGCGAGGCCAAGCGCACGCTGGTCATTTCGCGGCTTTATAAGCTCGTCAAGACGCTCGGCCTCACCAGCTTCGATGCCTATCTCGACCATCTGGAGCACAAGGGCGGGGACAAGGACGCGCAGGATTTCGTCAATGCGCTCACCACCAATCTCACGCGGTTTTTCCGCGAGGATCATCACTTCGAGCACCTGACCCGTCACGTCGGCTCGCTGATGGCGCGCCGGCCGCGCCTCAGCCCAGACGGCACGCCGCGCCTGCGCATCTGGTCGGCGGGCTGCTCGACAGGGCAGGAGCCTTATACGATCGCGGTGGCGCTGCTCGATGCGCTGCCTGAACTGCGGCGCTGGGATTTCCGCATCCTCGCGACCGACATCGACACGAGCGTCATCAGCCGAGCGGCGACGGGGATCTATCCGGAGGCGGAGCTGGCCGAGCTCACACCCGCCCGCCAGGCGCTGTTCGAGCGGGGGGCGGACGGCAGTGCGCGCGTACCGGCCGTGGCGCGCAGCGTCATCGCGTTCAAGCCGCTCAACCTGATGGACGACTGGCCGATGAGTGGCCCATTCGACGCCATTTTCTGCCGGAACGTCGCGATCTATTTCGACAAGGCGACGCAGCGCGAGCTGTTCGGCCGCTTCCGCTCGATGCTCGCCTCCGATGGCTTTCTCTATATCGGCCATGCCGAGACGCTCGGCGGGGCCGCGGCCGAATTCCGGCTGGCGGGCAAAACCATCTATCAGCCACGCGCGGCGCAGGGCGCGAGGAGCGCGGCATGAGTATCAAGGTCCTCGTCGTCGATGACTCGATCCTGATCCGCGAGGTGCTGTCGCGCCTGCTCGGGGTCGATGGCGATATCGTGGTCGTCGGCACCGCCGAGGATCCGATCGAGGCGCGGGAGAAGATCAAGGCGCTCAACCCGGATGTGCTGACCCTCGATATCGAAATGCCTCAGATGAATGGGCTGGCGTTCCTCGAGCGGCTGATGCGGCTCAAACCGATGCCGGTGGTAATGGTCTCGACGCTGACCACCAAGGGGGCGAGCGAAACGCTTTTGGCGCTCGAGCTCGGTGCGCTAGATTTCGTCGCCAAGCCGAGCACCGACCTTGCTGGTGGGATCGAGGCGTTCGGCGCAAATCTGCGCGAAAAAATCCGGGTCGCCTCCCGCACCGATGTCGCTGGGCGGGCGCTGAGGGCCGTATCCCCACAGGTTCCGCTGGTCACGGCGGCGGCGCCCGAGGGGGCGCTTATCGCGCTTGGGGCGTCGACGGGTGGGGTCGAGGCCATCAGGCGGGTGCTTTCCGACCTGCCGGTCGATTGTCCGCCGGTCGTCATCGCCCAGCATATGCCAGGGGCCTTTACCGCCCGCTTTGCGGCGCGGCTCGATGAGCTGGTCGACCTCAAGGTGGTCGAAGCGGTCGACCGGATGCCGCTTGAGCGTGGCTGTGCCTATGTGGCCAAGGGTGATTTTCACCTCAGGGTCGAGCGCAGTTCCGGCTTTCTCAAGTGCCGCCTTGGGCAGGATGAGGCTGTTTCGGGCCATCGGCCCAGCGTCGACACGCTGTTCACTTCGGTAGCCAAGACGGCGGGTCCGATGGCGGTCGGCGCGCTCCTCACCGGCATGGGACGGGATGGCGCGACGGGCCTCAAACTCATGCGTGAGGCCGGGGCATTCACGGTCGGACAGAGTGCTGCCTCGGCGCTTGTTTACGGCATGCCGCGCGTCGCGTTCGAGGAAGGCGCGGTGGTCGAGCAGGCGCCGCTCGAAAGCGTCGCGTCGCGGCTGGTCATGGCGCTCGGACGGCTCAAATCCGCAGCATAACGCGGCTGCTGATTGAGGCATTCGTAACCGATTGCCCCTAGGGTTGGCTGGTGGCCGGCCATCCCGAAGGATGCCGCAATAGGCGAAGGGCAAGAATGCCAAAGGCAAGCGCGGTAAGCGTCCTCATCGTCGACGACCAGCAGTCGATGCGGGGCATCTGCAAGTACATCCTGACGCAGTTGGGATTTAAGGACATCATCGAGGCGAGGAGCGGCCGCGACGCGCTCGGCAAGCTCGAAAAGTCCAATGTCGATCTCATCATTTCCGACTGGAATATGGAGGATATCGACGGCCTGACGCTGCTGAAAGTCGTCCGCAAACACCCGCGCACCCAAGCCATGCCCTTCATCATGGCGACCGGGCGTTCCGACAAGGAACAGGTGCAGGAAGCGATCGCCTTCGGCGTCAACAATTACATCATCAAGCCGTTCGACCTCTCGACGATGAAGAAGCGCATCGAGGCGGTCATCGGCGTGCTGTCGTAAGGGCAACGCGCCGATGCTCAAACAGCCGTCCCGCCGGGCCGGCGGACGCCAACCGCTTCAGCGAATATTAAGCGTGTTCGGCTAGCTCTTGTGTATCGGCGATTGCCGCCGCAACCCTCCATTTTCCGGAGCCGACCTTGAGATCGCTCAGCATCAAAGCCGCCGCCATTGTCGCTCTCGCGGCTGTGGGGGTGCTCGCTCTCGGGCAGGCCGGCGCCGGTTGGTTTTCGATCAACCATCTCAGCGGCAGCGTGCACGAGCTCTCCGCTGGCGTGTTGCCGACGGTCGAACAAATCGGCGAAATCCGCAGCTTGAGCCTTCAGGCTCAGTCCCTGCTGGCCCAGGAGATTCTTGTCGATACGGCCGACAACAAGCAGATGATCGATGCGGATATCGATGTCACGGTAGCGAAGGTCGAAAAGGCTTTTCAGGACTATAAGGCGCTGCTGACCGATCCCGATGAATTTGCCGCATTGGCTGGGGTAACGAGCCGGTGGGACGCGTGGAAGGCGACGACGGGGCAGATCCGCAAGGCGTCGCTCGCCGGCTTTGCCAGTTCCGCCACCGGCAGCTTTGGTTTGGCACAGGCGAAGGCCGACGATCTGGCCGCCGCCATTACGGCCGTGGCCGACGACCGGCTGGGGGATGCGCACGCGGCTTCGGACGATGCCGCCGCCGCCATGAAGTTGTCCGAGACGGTCACGATTATCGCGGCCGCGATAATGATCGTGGCCATCGCACTCGTCGCCTGGGCGTTGCTCGGGCGAGTCCTGGGACCGCTTGGCAGGATCACCGGCGTGATGCAGCGCATCGCTGGCGGCGAGCTCGAGGTGGATGTGCCGGGCATCAAGCGGAAGGACGAGGTCGGGGCGATGGCCCAGGCGGTCGAAATCTTTCGCGAGAACGGCCTTAAAATCCGCGCCCTCAGCGATGAGGAACGCGCGACGGCGGAACAGGCCGCGGCCATCGCCGCCGAAGGCGACAAGCTCGGCGAGAGCCTCACGGCTTCGATCACCGCCGCCTCGCACGGCGATTTCTCGAGCCGCATCCCGACCAATTACAGCCAGGATAACCTCAACAGCATCGCCAGCATCGTCAACGGGCTGATGGAAACGGTCGAGCGCGGGCTTGGTGAAACTGGCGGCGTGCTGTCGGCGGTTGCCAGCATGGACCTGACGCACCGGGTGATGGGCGACTACGAGGGCGCATTCCTCCGGCTCAAGGACGACACCAACGCGGTCGCCGACAAGCTTGCCGAGATCATGACGCAGCTCAAAGGGACGTCGGGCTCGCTGAAGCTGGCGACCGGCGAAATCCTCTCGGGCGCCAACGACCTTTCGGAGCGTACCACCAAGCAGGCCGCGACGATCGAGGAAACCTCGGCGGCGATGGAACAGCTTGCGCAGACCGTGCATCAAAACGCCAAGCGGGCGAACGATGCGAGTGGCGTCGCGGCCACCGTTACCCGTACGGCCGAAGAGGGCGGGCAGGTCATGACCGCCGCCAATGCCGCGATGGAGCGCATCACCGCCTCCTCGGCGAAGATTTCGAGCATCATCGGGCTCATTGACGACATTGCCTTCCAGACCAACTTGCTTGCTCTCAATGCCTCGGTCGAGGCGGCGCGGGCGGGCGATGCCGGCAAGGGTTTTGCCGTGGTCGCGGTCGAAGTGCGGCGGCTCGCCCAGTCGGCGGCCAGCGCGTCGTCCGAGATCAAGGTGTTGATCGAACAGAGCGGCACTGAGGTCAAAGGCGGCAGCAAGCTCGTCGCCGACGCCGCCAGCAAGCTCAGCGCCATGCTTCAATCGGCGCGCTCCAGCAACGAGCTAATGGACGGCATCGCCAAGGACAGCCAGCAGCAGGCTGCCGCTATCGAGCAGGTGACGACCGCCGTGCGGCAGATGGACGAGATGACCCAGCACAATGCGGCGCTGGTCGAGGAGATCAACGCGGCGATCGAGCAGACCGAAAGCCAGGCCACCGATCTCGATCAGATTGTCGATGTGTTTACCCTCGACGACAGCGTGGAGGCGCCTGCCGCGCCGGAGCCCAAGCCCGTACCCGCGCGGCAAACGGGCGGCATCAGGGCGATGCAGGAAAAGGTCAAGCAGGCCGCCAAATCCTACCTCAGCCGTGGCAATGCCGCCCTCCAGGAAGACTGGTCGGAGTTTTAGGCCACCCGCATACGGCGGAAGCGTCTTACGGCCTCGTGGCATCCACGGGGCCGTTTTTGCTTTCACAAGCTCAGGGCCGCAGTGCCAGTTTGCCGACGCTCGCCCGGCTTTCCAATGCCGCGAGCGCCTTCGAGCCGTCGGCGAGGTCATAGACCGTGGGCTGGCTGGGCGTAAGAACGCCGGCGGCAATCAGCCCGAACAACTCGCCCATGATCTCGCCGAACATTTTTGGCGCGGACTGGGCCAGGATGCCGATGTTGAGGCCGATGATCTGAACCTGGTGCTTATAGACCAGGTCCCAATTGCTGAGCGTCGCTTTGCCGGCGGGTAGTCCGGTGACAATGACCTTGCCGGTGACGCGCTTTGCTATTGCGAGGCTCGTGTCGAAGGTCGCGCCGCCGACGGACTCGAGCACCAGGTCGATGCCGGCGCCGCTCGTCAGCCGCTTCACTTCGGCGGCAATGTCGGGGCCGCGGGAATCGAGGATGTGGTCGACGCCGAGCGCCTTCACCGTCTCATGCTTGTCGGGCGAAGCGGTGGCGATGACGGTGGCGCCGTAATGCTTGGCGATTTTCACCGCGGCCTGGCCCGTTCCTCCGGCCGCCGCATGGATCAGCACGGTCTGCCCTCTATCGAGCTGTCCGAGGTATTTCAGTGCGGCCAGCGCCGTGGGCCAGTTTACCACCATGCCGAGCGCCTGTTCGTCCGACCAGCCCGGCGGTATCGGCACCACCGTGATCTGCGGGATCGCCACGTATTCGGCAAAGGCGCCGAATGCGACGCCGATGATGTGCGCGCCGCGGTCGATGCCAATTACTCCCTCGCCGACGGCGACAACCTCTCCCGCTGCTTCGAACCCTGCCAGATAGGGCGGCTGCGGCCCGCCGCCAAACGTTCCGTGCGCCTGCGAGATGTCGGCGTAATTGACGCCGGCAGCACTGACCCGGACGAGGATTTGACCTCGGCCGGGGACGGGCACCGGCACATCGGTGACCAAGCGCAGGTCCTTCGGACCATTCAGGGAAGTCTGCTGCAGGGCGCGCATGACGGTTGGAAGGCTCATCGGGACTGATCCTTGTTCGGCTTGTGAGGACGTGGCGATTTATTGATCGATCGACCAATAAATAACTGCATGGCGCAATGGCGCCGGTCAAGCTATTATTGGTCGAACGACAAACAATTCTGGAGCCACATCGATGGCTACTCGCGGCAGGCCGCGCGTCTTCGACCGGACAACCGCCCTGCGGAAGGCCGTCGAAGTCTTCTGGGAGCACGGCTATGAGGGCACGTCTATGAAGGACCTGACCGAGGCGATGGGAATAGCTTCGGCCAGCATCTATGCGGCCTTCGGAAGCAAGGAGGCGCTGTTCCGCGAGGCGATGGACCTCTACACCGCCATGGAGGGAGAGGTGCCGAGGATCCGCCTGCGTGAGCAGCGGTCAACCCGCGACGCGATCCATGCGATGCTGCGCGCCACAGCCGATGTCATTACCCTGCCGGGCTTGCCGCATGGCTGCATGCTGATCCTTGCGGCCCCGGTCGGCGCCATAGAAAATCACGCGGTACGGGAATTTCTGGCAAACGGGCGCCGCGGGCAGCGCGCCGAAATCCGCGCTCGCCTCGCTCGGGGCGTCGCCGAAGGCGACCTTGCTGCCTCAAATGCCGGCCTCGATGCGATGGCGCGCTACTACGCCACGGTGGTGCAAGGTCTCTCGGTGCAAGCCCGCGACGGCGCCAGCCGCGCCGAGCTTGAGGGCGTCGTCACCTGCGCGATGGCCGCCTGGGATACGCTCGCGTCGGCGGACGCGTGAGGAACGGCCAATAGAAACCGCTGCTGCCAGAAGCTGACAGGCGCTGTGGCTAGGCTCCCTTATCTCAAGATGCGGGGAGACTTGCCATGGCGACGTTCGAGCCGGCGCAGACCTATGACGAAATCGGTGACCTCCTCGCAACCTTCCCGGAAACGGTCGGCGCGCCGGCGGCACGGCTCGTCGACCTTATCCTCGCACTTCGGCCCGACTTGATAGCCTGCGCCCGGCCGGGCTGGGGCTCGGTCAATTTCCGGCATCGGCAGGCCGGCGACGTCTGTGGCGTATTTCCGATGAGGGACGAAATCCTGCTGTCGTTTGAGCATGGCCGCCTGCTCGATAATTCCGCTGGGCTGCTGGAAGGCGATGGCCTCAAGCGCGTGCGCTTTCTGCGCCTTGCCCCGGATAGCGAGTTTCCGCCCGGCGAACTCGGCCTGCTGCTGGCGGAAGCGGTGGCGGTCAAGAGCTAGGCGCTCCGCCTTCCGCCGGCGCTTCCCTTCGCTGCGTTCGCATGCTTGAACTGGCGCTGACCTTGGGGACTCCAGATGAAGCGCGTCGGCCTTGTTGCGCATGACCAGAAGAAGCAGGCGCTCATCGCCTGGTGCGGGGTGCATCGCGCGGCGCTCGAAAAGTTCGAGCTTTATGCGACCGGCACGACTGGCGCCGGCATTGTCGCCGCGACGGGCCTAAATATCACGCTGCTGAAGAGCGGGCCGCTCGGTGGCGATGCGCAGCTTGGGGCGATGATTGCCGAGGGGCGGCTCGATGCGCTGTTCTTCTTTCAGGACCCGCTCACGGCGCTGCCGCACGATGTCGACGTCAAGGCGCTGACCCGCCTCGCGACACTTTACGACGTGCCCTTCGCCGTCAACCAGGCGACGGCTGACGCGGTCCTCGCGGCACTTTAGGCTTTTCATCCCCGACATTTTGCAGTAGGTCGCGCGCTTCACTTTGACCATCCGGTCAATATTGACCGCAAAGTCTGCATATGCGCAGATTGCTGGCAACGGCCGGAACAGGCCGAGCAGATAGAATTCGTCAGGACCGGGACGGGGACTCTTTGGACGCTGTTATCGACGTTCGTAACGTCAGCAAACGCTTTGGCGGTCTGACCGCTGTCTCCAATTGCTCGCTAAAAGTCGCGCGCGGATCAGTCACCGGGCTGATTGGCCCCAATGGCGCGGGCAAGTCGACGCTCTTCAATATCGTTGCCGGCAATATTGTGCCGGACAGCGGGCAAATCTCTTTCGACGGCGAGGATGTCACCGGCCTCAAGCCGCATGAGCTATTTTCGCGCGGGCTGGCGCGGACGTTCCAGATCGCCCACGAATTCTCCAACATGACGGCGATCGAAAACCTCATGGTGGTCGCCGCCGATCAGCCGGGCGAGTCGCTGCTTACTACCTGGTTCAGGCCGATGCTGGTCGCGAGCCGCGACGCCGAGGTTCGGAAGAAAGCCAGCGACGTTATCGATTTTCTAAAACTCGGGCATGTGAAGAACGAGCTCGCGGGGAACCTCTCCGGGGGGCAGAAGAAGCTGCTCGAACTCGGCCGCACCATGATGGTCGATGCCAAGGCGGTGCTGCTCGATGAGGTGGCGGCCGGCGTCAACCGCACGCTGCTGCAGGATCTTGCGGCCAATATCGAGCGCATGAACCGCGAGCTCGGCTACACCTTCTTCGTCATCGAGCACGACATGGACCTCATTGGCCGGCTCTGCGATCCGGTAATCGTGATGGCGCAGGGCGAGGTGATCGCCGAGGGTTCGATGGAACAGATCCGCGCCAACCCCGCTATCGTCGAAGCCTATTTCGGCACGCCGGTCGAGGCGGCCTGATGAACCTCATCGAGCTTGAAAACGTCGTCGGCGGCTATGGCGGGGCGCCGATCCTCAACGGCGTGAACATTGCCATCGAGCCTTCGGATATCGGCGTGATCGTCGGGCCGAACGGGGCCGGTAAGTCCACTTCGCTCAAGGCGATCTTCGGGTTGCTGAAGGTGACCTCGGGGACGATCCGTTTCAACGGCACGGCAATCGAGAATGCGCTGCCCGACAAGCTGGTGCCCCTGGGCCTGAGCTTCGTGCCGCAGGAAAAGAACGTTTTTACCTCGATGACCTGCGAGGAAAATCTCGAAATGGGCGCCTTTACCCGGCGCGACAATTTCGCCGACACGCTGGCCATGGTCTACGACATGTTCCCGCCCGTGAAGGAGAAGCGCTACCAGAAAGCGGGCGAGCTTTCGGGTGGGCAGCGGCAGATGGTGGCCATGGGCCGTGCACTGATGAGCAACCCAAAACTGCTGCTGCTCGATGAGCCTTCCGCGGGGCTGTCGCCCCGCTACGTCATTGAGATTTTCGAGACGGTGGTCAGGATCAACAAGGCCGGCGTCGGGATTTTGATGGTCGAGCAGAACGCCCGGCAGGCGCTGGCGTTCGCGTCCAAAGGGTTTGTGCTCGCCAACGGACAAAACCGCTTCACCGGTACCGGCGCCGAACTGATCGCCGATCCCGAAGTCGCCAAGAGTTTTCTGGGGGGCTGATGGACCAGCTGATTTTCTTCATCAACAAGGTCCTGGTCGCCGGCACGGTGCTTGGCTCGATCTATGCGCTCGGCGCGATCGGCGTGACGCTGATTTTCGGCATCCTCAGGTTTGCCCATTTCGCGCATGGCGACATGATGACGATGGGCGGGTTCATTGCCTTCGTGCTGGCGGCTCTCTGCGCCGCAGCCGGCATTTCTGGGCCGGTGCCAACCGGCTTCATCGTGCTGCCGGTCGCGATGGCGCTGACGGCGATCATTGCGCTTGGCCTCGACAAGGCGTTTTACGCCCCGTTGCGAAAACGCGGGGCGAAGCCGGTAACGCTGCTTATCGCCTCGATCGGCGTGACGCTGATGATCCAGGGTCTGATCCGCCTGTTCTTCGGCGTGTCGACGCGCAGCTTCTTTGAGACCGAACCCAAGAAGATCCTGCGTTTCGACATGAGCTGGCTCGGCGGTAGCCGGCCGATCACCTTCACCCAGCCTGAACTGCTGATGGTCATCGTCACCATCGTCATCTGCTACGCGCTGCATCTCTTCCTCAGCCGGTCGCGGCTCGGCAAGGCGATGCGGGCGATGAGCGACAATGCGGACCTCGCGCAGGTTTCGGGGATCAACACGGCGCTCGTCGTCCGGGTCACCTGGATCATCGCCGGGGCGCTGGCCTGCTGCGCCGGCACGATGCTGGCGCTCGACGTGAGCCTGACGCCCGACCTCGCCTTTAACATCGTGCTGCCGATCTTTGCGGCGGCGATCGTCGGCGGGCTCGGGCAGGCCTATGGCGCGATTGCCGGCGGCTTCCTCATCGGCTTTGCCGAGACGCTTGCGGTGTTCGACTGGTCGGTGCTGCTGCGGCCGTTCCAGCAATGGTTGCCGTTCGAGATCACCGGAACGATCTCGCTGGTGCCGACCGAATATAAGCTGACCGTCGCGTTCGTGATCCTCGTCATCGTGCTCCTGGCGCGGCCGACCGGCATCTTCAAGGGGGCCGCGACATGAGCCCGGCTGTGACCCGAGCTCTCGGTCTTTACGCAGCGCTGGTCGTGCTGATCATTGGTGTCGGCGTCGGCATGGGCATTCCCTATACGACGCGCATGCTGGTCGAGGCCGCCGCTTATGCGCTGATCGCGCTCGGCCTCAATATCCAGTGGGGCTATGGCGGGCTCTTCAACTTCGGCATCATGGGATTCTTGATGGTGGGTGGCGCCTGCGTCACCTTCATCAGCTACCCGATCAACCAAAAGTTCTGGAACTCGGACGGCCCCATGCTGCTCGGCCGCGCCTTGATCGCGGCGATCATCGGCTTCCTCCTGATCCTTGCCGCGCGGAATGCGCATCGCATCGGCATCAAGGGTGGCTGGAAGACGACTCTGATCGTCATCGCCTGGGCGATTTCCTATGTGGTGTTTCGTTCGCAGATCGATCCGGCGACCGCCTACATCGAGGCGCAGGCGGGGTTCGTCGGCGGGCTCGGCCTGCCGGTCGTCGTTGGCTGGGCCTTTGGCGGCCTTGTCGTCGCCGGCATCGCCTGGGTCGTCGGCCGCATCTGCCTCGGGCTTCGGACCGATTATCTCGCCATTGCGACGATCGGCATTTCCGAGATCATCCGGGCGCTGATCAAGAACATGCAGTGGCTGACCCGCGGCACGCTGACTGTGTCGCCGATCCGCTGGCCGGTGCCGCTGCCCGAGGATTATCAGGCCAAGGGGATGGATACGTTCTCCGCGCTGATCTACGCGCGCGGCGGGTATTTCCTCGTCGCCGGGGCGATCGTCGCGGCGGTGATGGTGCTCCTGATCCGCGCCTATGGCGGGCCCTGGGGCCGCATGATGCGTGCCATCCGCGACAACTACATTGCCGCCGGATCGATGGGCAAAAACGTCACGGCAAGGCAGCTGGAAGTGTTCGTCCTCGGCTCGATCCTGATCGGGATCGGCGGAGGGATACTCGTCTCGTTCGCGCAGATTTTTGATCCGGGCAGCTACCAGCCGATCAACCACACGTTTCTCATCTGGGTGATGATCATCGTTGGTGGCGCGGGCAACAATTGGGGCGCGTTGTTCGGGGCGGTGTTCATCTATGTGGTGTGGCTGCTGAGCGAACCCTTGGCACAGCTGCTCTTCGGCTCGATCAGCGATTGGTCGTCGCATGTCGGCTGGGGCGCCATTCCCGACATCGAAAGCCGCTCGCTGCAAATGCGGGTGTTCGTGCTCGGGCTGGTGATCTCGATCGCCCTCCGCTACGCGCCGCGCGGGCTTATTCCGGAAGTGGCGCAGACCAGCCGCTAGCTCAGCTTGCGGCGAGCCCTTTCAGCAGGACGAGGATCATCCGTTCGAGGTCGCGCTCGGCAGTTGGCTTGAGTCCGGCGAATTCCGGGCGCGCAAGCACCCGTTCGACGAGCGGCGGGGGATTTGCCGCGGGCCATAAGCCCGAAACGAAGTTGCCGATTACGCTGGCGCCCCAGGCACAGTCAGCCGGCGAGATTTCGGGCAGCGCGTGTGCCAGCGCCGCGGCGACACTGCTCATCTGCTGCAGCATTTCGGTTTTGAGGGTAAGGACGGCATCCTCGGAGACATTGCGCTCGAGGACGCCGGCCATCACGCTGAGCAATTGGCAGAGGCGCGGCCGGTTGAGGAAGCCGGCTGCCACGGTGTGCGCGACGGCCTCGAAATCGCCCACCGGCACTTCAGCGAGGCCCTGCAATACTTCGTCGGTGAGGCTGGCAAAGTCCCCCAGCAGCAGGTCGAGCAAGACCGCCTCGCGGCTCTCGAAATAGCGGTAGACGTTGGATTTGGTGAACCCGGCTTTGGCGGCGATGGCGTTGAGGCCGGTGCCCTCGGGGCCTTGCTCGTCGAACAGTTCGGCGGCGGCCGCGAGGATAGCCTCGCGGCGTGCCGTGATCTGCTCGGGCTTGCGGGCCCGCTGGAAAGTGGCTGTGGTCACGCGGCCCTCGCGATTGCCGGGTACGAGAGGCCGGTTAGCTTTTCCGACAGGGTCCAGAGTTTTGCGGCAACCGCGGTGTCGCTCGCCTGCGGCGCGATTTTGGCTTTTCCCATCGGGCCCTTCATCTCCATGAAGCCGGTGAAGCCATAGTAGCCGCCCGGCTCGGCATCCGGCGAGGTGGCGGCAAAGAGCTGGGCGCGGACGCCTTCCTGCGTCGAATGGCTGAGGAGCGGGCGGACCAGCATGGCGCCGCGGCCGAAAATGCTGTCTCCCGGACCGTTGGCAATAAGATCGGTGCGCGCAAAGCCCGGATGGGCGGCGTTGCTCATCAGACCCCAGCCATTGGCATCGCTGCGGCGCTGCAGCTCGAGCGCGAACATGAGGTTGGCGACCTTGCTCTGACCGTAATACTTCCATGGCTTGTAGCTTTTCTCGGCCTGCAAATCATCGAAATTGATCTGCCCGGTCCGATGCGCCGTGCTTGAAACGGTGACGACACGGGGCGCCTTGGCGGCGATCAGGCTGTTGAGCAGGTGGCGCGTCAGCGCGAAGTGGCCGAGATGGTTGGTGCCGAATTGCAGCTCAAAACCGTCGGCCGTCGTCTGGCGTGTCGGCGGGGTCATCACGCCGGCATTGTTGACCAGGAGGTCGAGGTGATCGTGGGCCGCCGTGAACCGGTCGGCAAAATCGGCGACCGACTTCAGACTGCCGAGGTCGAGGGTGTCGTAGGTGATCCTAGCGTTCGGGTATTTTGCCCGGATGGCAGCCAGCGCGGCGGCGCCTTTGCTGTCGCTGCGGCCGGTGAGGATAACCTCGGCGCCTTTTCCGGCGAGGGCGAGGGCCGTCTCGTAGCCGAGGCCGCCGGTTGCGCCGGTGACCACCGCCAGCTTGCCCGTCTGATCCTGAATGTCGTCAGCTGTCCAACTGCTCATTTCAAACTCCATGCGTTAAGAGAACAACGGTCTGTAATTAAGTGACCACCGGTCTCTTGTCAACAGGGAATTGAAAGCCGAGCGCAGCGAGCGGCTATTTCAGCGCGATCACGCCGAGCCATTTGGTTGGGAGTTTGTCGTAGCCGGAGCCGTCCCAGGCGGTGATTTCCAAGCTTTGCCACGTGGCGGCGTTGCTGTAGTGGCGGCGCAAGCTTTCGGCGTCGAGGTAGTTGTAGTAGCGGCCAAAGCTGTCCCGGCCTTCCGCATCGCCGGCCTTGTAGGTAGCCCAGAAGCGGCCGCCGGGCGCGAGCGCGCGATGGATGCGGGAGAGGATGCCGGTCAGCGCCGCGCGCTTGGCGTGCAGCAGGGAGGCGTTGGCATAGACGCCGTCAAAGGCCGCCTCGTCGTTCAACGCGTCAAACAGCATGACGCGGACTGGCCGGCCCAGCAGCTTTTCGGCCTCAACGGCGAGTTCGGCGGAACCATCGGTCGGCCGCACGTCAAAACCGCGATCGAGCATGAAGCGGGCATCCTGGCCGCCTCCGGTCCCCAGTTCGAGGATACAGGCGCCGGGCGAGAGCAGGTCGAGGAAGGCCGCAAGCTGCGGCGAGGGGCGCTTGCTTGCCCGCTCAGCGTATGCGGCGGCGTTCTCTGCATAGAACCGCAGCGTTTCGTCGTCGGGCATAAGGCCTCCAAGAAAAAGCCCGGGCGCATGGCCCGGGCTTCCGTAGTTCCGATCTAGCGCAAAGCGCCTAGATCATTTGATCGGGCCTTGATCGACGAACGAGCCCTTATCGTCCACCTGGAGCCAGTTGATGATGCCGTCGACGTCGCCGGCTTTGTCGAAGGTCAGGTCGCCACCGGCGCCGGAGTAGTGGATGTCCTTGCCGGCTTTGATGGCGGCAACGGCTTCCTTCCACTGGCCCGGCAGGATGGCGTCACCCTTGCCGCTGGCGATGGCGCGGAGCGCCGTCGAGAGACCGTCGCGCTTGCCGTTGCCGTTCTTTTCGATGGCGAGGGCGAGCAGGAACGCGGCGTCATAGGCCTGCGGCACATAGGTGCCGGTCGGGTCGATGCCGCCGGCCTTGGCCAGGGCGTTGAAGGCATCGGTGCCGGCACCCGAGGGGGCGCCCGCGCGGGTCGCGATCAGGCCTTTGACCGAGGCGGGATCGATACCCTTGGTCAGGGCGTCGCCGACCATGCCGTCGCCGCCGAAGAAGGCCTTGAAGTCGCCGCCTTCAACCGCCTGCTGCAGGATCGTGTGACCCGAGGAGTTGGCATAAGCGAGGATCACGAGGTTCGAGCTGCCGGCAGCCGAAAGCTGGCCGAGTTCGGCGCGATAATCGGCCTTGCTGTCTTCGTGCGAAACGTCGGCCTTGATGGCGCCGCCATCGGCCTTGTAGGCCGCGGCGAACGAGTCATTGAGGCCCTTGCCGTAGTCGTTGTTCACGTAGGTGACGACGACATCCTTGATGCCCTTGGAGATGAGCAGCGAGGCCATCTTCACGCCCTGGAGCGCGTCGGACGGGGTGGTGCGGAAGACGAGGTCATTGTCGTCGAGGGTAGTCAGCGCCGGCGCCGAAGAGGCGGGGGACACGAATACCACATTGCCCGACTTGCCGGCCGCATTGAAGCCGCCGATGGTCTCACCGGTGCAGAGGCCGCCAACGACCGCCACGACCTGCGAGGTGTTGATCAGCTTGTCGGCCGCGTTGCCAGCCGTGGTCGCATCGCACGCGCCGTCAGCGGATTCGATGGTCAGCTTGCCGCCGCCCAGAATGCCGCCCTGGTCGTTGATGTTCTGCAGCGCGAGCTTCGCACCGTTGAAGATCGGCGGCGTCAGGCTTTCGATGGGGCCGGTGAAGCCGCCGAGAAAACCGAGTTTGACGTCGTCGGCGAAAGCCGGCGCGGCGGCGACAAGCGCCGAAGCGGCCAGCGCCGTCATAAGTACTTTCTTGAAAGTCATGATGTCCCTCTGCTTTGGGTTGCTTTCCGCCTGAGCAGGCTTGACGCCAATCTTCCTTCGGAAGGCAACAACACTTTGGAGGCGTTACCCTTTACGCCCCGCTGGCCGCGACATTTGCATAGTTGCCGGGGCGAGTCACTTGGAATTGATGGACTTTTCGGGTGCCTAGGTTTTGTTGCTTAACGCTGCGGCTTTTGCCAAGGTTCACCCGATTGCGCCGCCCCGGAGCCTCGATGCCCGTCCGTCTCCTCCCCTCGCTTCTGGCTCTTCTCGCTCTAGTCGTGGCGCCCGGTTTTGCGCTGGCGCAGCAGGTGCCGGCGCTCAATGCGCCCGATGTCACGACGCTGGTCGCGCCGGGCGGTGGAGACAGTTCAAGTGTTCCGGTACCCGGTGCGGCGACGGACAGCGCGGCGTCTCCGGGCGATGCGACCGATACTTCGGACGATCAAACACAAGCTCCGCCGCCCTGCGGCACGCAACCGATCACTATCGCCCGCATGGCCTGGCCGTCGGCGGCGCTGCTGGCCGAAATCCACGCTCGTATCCTCAAGGCGCAGTTCGGCTGCACGGTGCAGGTATTGCCGAGCGACCTCGCGCCGGCCGTCACCGGCATGGCATCGACCGGACAGCCGGCGGTAGCGCCCGAAACCTGGCTGTCGCGCGTCGCCGACCAGTGGAACCAGGCGGTCAAGGACCAGAAGCTCCGGCAGGTCGGGCTCAGCTATGCCGAAAGCCAGTTCGAGGGCTGGTACGTGCCGGATTACGTCGCAGCGGACCATCCGGAGCTCAAATCGGCGACGGCGCTCAAGGATGATTGGCAACTTTTCGCCAGGGGCGGCACGAAGGGCAAGTTCATTTCCTGTCCGGCGGACTGGGCCTGCGCCATCATCAACAAGAACCTGCTCAAGGCTGAGGGGCTCGACGGGCTCTATGAGATTGTCGAGCCGAAAAACCGTTTCGACCTCGACCAGACCATCGCCGCTTCGATCAGCCGCAAGGAGCCGGTGCTGTTCTATTACTGGCAGCCCAACGCCACGCTGGCGCAGTTTTCGTTCAAGCCGGTCGATCTGGGGTTGTTCAGCAAGGACGATTTCACCTGCCTCGGCAAACGGACCTGCACCGATCCCAAGCCATCGAGCTTTGCGCCCGAGCCGGTGGTGATCGCCCTGGCGCAGTGGGTATTCACCAGCGCGCCCGAAGTCGCCGCCTATTTCCAGCGGGCGCAAATGCCGATGGCGGAGATGAACACGCTGCTCGCCCAGCTCAACGAGAACGGCGCGACCGTCGAAAGCGTCGCCGACAAGTTCGTCGCCGACCGGCAGGAGATCTGGCAAAAATGGGTCGGCACGCCGTCGGGTGCGTCGCCCACTGCCGGGGCTGCAGCTCCGGCCGCTACCGCGCCGAAGGCGGCCCGCGCGCCGGTGAAGCGCGCGCCCGCCCCCGCCACGTCTTCGCCTTCTGTGGATACGCTGCCGCCGAAGTCGCTGGTCAGCAACTGACAGCGCGCGCCCGCTGCTGACTTCCTTCTCCCCTTGCGGGAGAAGGTAAGCAGCGCATAGCCCCCATCACCGCCGTCGCGGTTGCTTCCATATCGCGCGCATGGGTATAAAGAGCGCGGGAAGCCTCGAACCGTTGGAACAGCAGGAGAAACTGGTTTGGAACTGAAGCGGATCAATCAGCACGTCACCGTGTCGCCGCAGATTTTGCCCGAGGATATTCCCACGCTCAAAGCCGCCGGATTCACCACCATCGTCAATAATCGGCCCGATGGGGAATCGCCCGATCAGCCGACCAGCGACCAAATACTTGCCGCCGCGACTGCCGCTGGCATGGTCTATCACTACATTCCGCTCGGCCGGGACGGCGTGTCGCCCGACATGGTCGAAAGAACCACGGAAGCGCTCGAGGGGAGCGAAGGTCCGGTGTTCTGCTACTGCCGGTCCGGCACGCGGTCGACGACCCTATGGGCTCTGTCGCAGGCCGGAAAGATGCCCGCCGATCGTATTATAGCGGAAGCGGCGGCCGCCGGTTACGACATGAGCCACCTCGCGGGCCATCTCGGCGAGAAATAGCGCTCGCCGCCTGACTACGACTGCCCAAGCCGGGCCGCCCCTTCGGGGGCAGCTCTAGTTTCCCCTCTCGCTCGGGTTTTGCCGATGTCCATCAAGAAGATCCTCGTCGCCAACCGCAGCGAAATCGCCATCCGGGTGTTTCGTGCCGCCAACGAGCTCGGGCTCAAGACCGTCGCGGTCTATGCCGAGGAAGACAAACTTGCGCTGCATCGTTTCAAGGCCGATGAGGCGTATCTGATCGGCAAGGGCAAAGGCCCGGTCGAAGCGTATCTCCAGATCGACGAATATATCCGCATCGCCCGGGTTTCCGGCGCGGATGCCATCCATCCGGGCTACGGCCTCCTCAGCGAGAGCCCAGAATTTGCCGATGCCTGCGAGGATGCCGGCATCATTTTCATCGGGCCGCGCGGGCAGACGATGCGCGACCTCGGCAACAAGGTCGCCGCTCGCAACATGGCGATTGCCGTCGGCGTGCCAGTGGTGCCGGCGACCGAGGCGCTGCCCGACGATATGGGCGAAGTCGCCAGGATGGCCGCCGAGATCGGCTATCCGCTGATGCTCAAGGCGAGCTGGGGCGGCGGCGGGCGCGGCATGCGCCGCATCATGGATGAGGCGCATCTCGTCAACGAGGTGTCGGAGGGCAAGCGCGAGGCCAAGGCCGCGTTCGGCAAGGACGAGATGTATCTCGAAAAGCTGGTCGAGCGCGCCCGGCACGTCGAAGTGCAACTCATCGGCGACGACCACGGCAATCTCGTTCACCTCTTCGAGCGCGACTGCTCGGTGCAGCGGCGCAACCAGAAAGTGGTGGAGCGGGCGCCGGCGCCGTACCTCTCGCAAGCGGTGCGCGACGACCTGACCGGCGCGGCCCTGCGGCTCGGCAATGCCGCGAACTATCGCGGCGCTGGCACTGTCGAATTCCTGATGGATGCCGATACCGACAAATTCTACTTCATCGAGGTCAACCCGCGCATCCAGGTCGAGCACACGGTGACCGAAGTTGTCACCGGTATCGACATCGTGAAGGCACAAATCCGGTTGCTCGAGGGGGCTGTCATTGGCACGCCGGAATCGGGCGTGCCCCTGCAGCAGGACATCCACCTCAACGGCCACGCGATCCAGTGCCGCATTACCACCGAAGACCCGGAAGAAAATTTTATCCCGGACTACGGCCGCATCACTGCTTACCGCGAGGCGACCGGTTTTGGCGTGCGGCTCGATGGCGGCACGGCCTACGCCGGGGCGATCATCACGCGCTTTTACGATCCGCTGCTCGAGAAGGTCACCTGCTGGGCGCCGACGCCCGAAGAAGCCATCGCCCGCATGAACCGGGCGCTGCGCGAATTCCGCATTCGTGGTGTTTCGACCAACCTAGCCTTCCTCGAAAACATCATCACGCATCCGGATTTCGTCACCAACCGCTACACAACGCGGTTCATCGACACGACGCCGGAACTGTTCGACATCAAGCGGCGCAAGGATCGCGCCACCAAGCTGCTGACCTATATCGCGGACGTTACCGTCAACGGTCACCCGGAAGTGCGCGACCGGCCAAAACCGCCGGCCGAGGCCGCCGAGCCGGTGGTGCCAGAGTTCGAGCCGCTGATGATCGTCGAAGGCTCGCGGCAGGTGCTGGACCGAGACGGGCCGCGCGGCCTCGCCCGATGGATGAAAGAGCAGAAGCGCGTGCTCTTCACCGACACGACGATGCGCGATGCGCACCAGTCGCTGCTGGCGACCCGCATGCGCTCGTTCGACATCACACAGATTGCGCGGGCCTATAGCCGGGGCCTGCCGAACCTCTTTTCGCTCGAATGCTGGGGCGGCGCGACGTTCGACGTCTCCATGCGCTTCCTCAATGAAGACCCTTGGGAGCGCCTTGCGGCGGTCAGGGCAGGGGCGCCTAACATCCTCACCCAGATGCTGCTGCGCGGTTCGAACGGGGTCGGCTACACCAACTATCCCGATAACGTTGTGAAGTTTTTCGTCCAGCAGGCGGCGCGCGGCGGCGTCGACGTTTTCCGTGTGTTCGATTGCCTCAACTGGGTCGAGAACATGCGCGTCTCGATGGATGCGGTGATCGAGGCCGGCAAAGTCTGCGAAGGCGCCATCTGCTACACGGGCGATCTGCTCGATCCGGATCGCTCTAAATACGACCTCAAATACTACGTGGCGTTGGCCAAGGAGCTTGAGGCCGCCGGCGCGCACGTCCTTGGCCTCAAGGACATGGCCGGGCTGATGAAGCCAGCCGCGGCCAAGAAACTCGTTGAGACGCTGAAGCAGGAAACGGCGCTGCCGATCCATTTCCATACGCACGATACGTCGGGTGCGTCTGCTGCTTCGATCACGGCAGCTGTCGATGCGGGCGTCGATGCGGTCGATGCGGCGATGGATGCGCTTTCTGGCACGACCTCGCAGCCGACGCTCGGCTCGCTTGTCGCGGCGCTCGATGGCGGGCCGCGCGATCCGGGACTCGATGCCGAGGCGATCCGCGATATCTCGTTCTACTGGGAGTGCGTGAGGACGCAGTATCGCGCGTTCGAGAGCGACCTGCGATCGGGTGCGTCCGAAGTCTATCTCCACGAAATGCCTGGCGGCCAGTTCACTAATCTCAAGGAGCAGGCTCGCTCGCTCGGGCTTGAGAGCCGCTGGCACGAGGTGGCGCACACCTATGCCGATGTGAACCAGATGTTCGGCGACATCGTGAAGGTGACACCATCGTCCAAAGTCGTCGGCGACATGGCGCTGGCGATGGTGTCATCGGGCCTGAGCCGGGCCGATGTCGAAGACCCGAACAAGGACGTGTCGTTCCCGGACTCGGTGGTTGGCTTCTTCATGGGCGAACTCGGCCAGCCGCCGGGCGGTTTTCCGAAGGCGCTGCAGAAGAAGGTGCTGAAGGGCAAGACGCCGCTCACGGCGCGCCCCGGCTCCTATCTCGATGACGTCGATCTCGAAGCAGAGCGCGAAAAGGCCACCAAGGCGGTCGATGCCGAGGTCGACGACTACCGTCTCGCCTCTTACCTGATGTACCCAAAGGTCTTCGCCGATTTCATGAAGACGCAGGACGCGTACGGTCCGACCGAGGTGCTGCCGACGCCGGTCTATTTCTACGGGTTGACGCAGGGGCAGGAAGTCTTTGTCGAGATAGAGCGCGGCAAGCAGATGGTGATCAGCTATCTCGGCCGCGCCGAGACCAACGAAAAGGGCCAGGTCCGCGTCTTCTTCGATCTCAACGGGCAGCCGCGCACCATCACTGTGCCGGATCGCCAGCGTGTCGGCGAAGTCAAGGTCCGCGCCAAGGCAGCGCTGGGTGACCCGAAGCAGGTCGGCGCACCGATGCCGGGCGTCATCTCGGGCGTCACAGTGACGGCCGGCCAGCAGGTGACCGCCGGCGACGTGTTGCTCTCGATCGAGGCCATGAAGATGGAAACCGCGATCCACGCCGAAGCTGACGGGGTCATCGCCGAAGTGCTGGTGAAGCAGGGCGACCAGATCGACAGCAAGGACCTGCTGATCCGGTTCGAGTAGGCGAGGGGTGGCGTACGCGCTCTACGTTAAATGGCTTATCGCCAACCGGCGATATTGCGCGCCGAATGAGGTTCTGACAGGAGCCGCATATGGGTGATATCCATCTCAATCGTCCGCCGCGCCGGCGCTTGGGCATCGCGCGGCCGCCCGAGATCACGGCGGCCGATATCCCCGGCATGGGCCACAATGGCGGGCCGCCGCTCGACGATCATGTCCCTGAATGGGGCCTTGGCGGCATCGGCAACTATTTCGAGTGGCGGGCGGCGAGCGAGCGGGCGTTCAAGAGCATGCCGCGCGAGACCGCCGTGCGGCGGGCCACAAAGGCGGCGGTGCTGGGGCTGACCTTCGAGGAATACCAGCTCGAGATTTTGGAGCGCGGGCGGTATCTGCAAGCAACGGATGTCGCGCGGATCGCGGAGATTGTCGCCAAGCGGAGAGGTTAGATCTCGGCGCCGCCGCTGCCATCTTCGCGTGGCATGACGGTCGGCAGGAGGACATTAGCAGGGCGGTGGCGGGCAGAGAAATTGATTTCGGAGCCGCCCGGAAGGACGGCTCCGACGTGGTTCATGGGCGATCGAGCCGGTAGGTCCAGATCACGCCTTCCGCCGGATCGGTCGCTTCGCCAATCCTCGTGAAGCCGGCCTTGCGGAGGACGCCCTGTGACGCGAACAGGTTGGGGAAGGTCCTTGCTGTTACGGCGGTGACCGCCGGGTCGGCGAAGGCTTTTCGGCAGAGGGCCGCAACGGCCTTGGTTGCGATGCCCCTCCGTTGTAGTTCGGGAATGATCGCGTACCCGACCTCAACGACGCCGTTCTCCGGCTTGCCCGTGAAGCCGGCGGTCCCGGCGAGGGTTTCCGCGCCCGCGTATCGAGCGATCACGTACCAGGCGACCCAGCCGTCGTTTGCCGGGTCATCGCGAAGTTTTTCGGCGAACCAGGCGCGGGTCGCGGCGTCGTTGTGCTCCGGTGGCCAAGACGGCGGTGGAGCGAGGTTGAGACGGGTGGCGAGTTCGCGGCCCGAGATTTCTTCGGCGTTGAGCAGGTCGAGGGTGGCGGCGATGAGCCGCACCCCGTCATTGACGAGTTCTTGCAATTTGAAAATCCGTTTGGAGGCCAACTTCGAGTGGCCGTGACAATGCGCTCCCGATCAAAATCGGGAGAAGGGCGCCGGCAAACAGGCGTGCCGGCCGCGCGCGAAAGTCAGGTGACGGACAGAGGCGTCTCGTACGGTTGATGAGCGGTCTATAGAGAATCTGAGGCCGGTTCGCAACCTTGCGCGCGCATGGCCTTGGCGATGAGCTCGAAATCGTGCCGGGAAATTTCGAACAGGCCGAAGCGGAGCTGGTAGCCCCAGTTGCTGCGGTCTTTGGTGAAATCGAGTTTTTCGAGGAGCGGGGCGATCGGCGCATCATCGGCCTCGGCCCAGGCCACGTCGCGGCGATGGGCCGTCCAGTCGCCCATCTGCCCTTCGTAGATGTCGCCGTCCTTGACGCGGCCGATCAGGGTGAAGGCCTGCAGCTTGTCCTTGCCGCCAAAGGTCACGGTCGGCGAATAATAGGCAACGCCATCGCCAGGATGTATCCGCTTCAGCGGCGCGGCCTTGCCGTGGTTGACCTGCATGAAGCCGGCCGCGCCTCGACGGGCATGTTCAGCAGATGCGACGGCGACCCAGTAGCGCGGCGACTGTTCAGTTTCGGATGCAGTGTTCATTTTCGTCTCCCTCATTTCGATGGAGAGACTTATCGTCGCAGTGACTGACAAAAAATGGCAGTAGCTGCTCGCGGGCTATTTGTCGCGATAGACGACGCCCAGTTCCTTCAGGGACCGCCAGACGACGCGGCAATGGTGCGAGCGGTGATCGGGCAGGATGAGATCGAAGGTATTGGGCACCCCGGCCACCGAGGCGACTTCAAGCTTGGCCTCGGTTTCGGACACGCTCTTGACGATGCAGGGCTGGCTCGTGCGGCCGAATACAATGCTGCCTTCGAGGCGCGCATTGCGCCGAGGGGTCAGCACTTTGCGAGATGAGAGCATAAGAGACCTACCAAGTCGGGTACGCATGCCCAATAGCATTCGGGCGGGATTGGTTCCCCGCCCGTTTAGAGACAAATTCGCCGAAAATCCGAGACGCTAGTAGCGGCGGCGCACCGTTGCCCGGACCGGCTTGGCCGTAACGTGCGGCGGCAGCATTTTGACGATCCAGCTCACCATCAGCGGCACGAGGACGAGATCGTCGATCCAGCCGGCGAAGGGAATAACGTCGGGGATGAGATCGATCGGGCTCACCAGGTAGAGAGCCGCGAACAGCGTCGCCGCCTTCAGGTGCAGCGGCGTCTCGGGATGCCAGAAGGCATACCAAAGCGTCACCGCTTCGTTGCGGAACATGTACAGCCGGGCAAAGGCCGAACGGCCAAGCCAGGTGAGGAAAGGCATGCGCGGCGTGCTCATACGTAGATACATGGGGACCCCAGAGCTGCGATCAAGATGCGCAAAGCATCACCAAAGCTTCACATTGCGCGCGTAGGCGCCAAGGCTTATTTCTAGCCAGTCTTTCGACGGCGCGCGTTCGAACCGGAAAACCGGTGCCCACTTTTCCTGAACGCGCTCGAATGAGGTGAAGCATGAGCGTTGCAGAGCGCAAAGCGACGGTCGGGGTCAATGTCGGCGGCGTGATGGTCGGCGGGGGCGCGCCGATCGTCGTGCAGTCGATGACCAATACCGACACCGCCGATATCGAGGCGACCGTCCGGCAGGTGGCGCAACTATGGCGCGCCGGCTCCGAACTGGTGCGGATCACCGTCGACCGAGACGAATCCGCCGCCGCCGTGCCCCATATCCGCGACAAGCTGGCGGCGCGTGGCGTGAATGTGCCGATCATCGGCGATTTCCATTATATCGGCCACAAGCTGCTGACTGATCATCCGGCCTGCGCCGAGGCGCTCGCGAAATACCGCATCAACCCGGGCAATGTCGGCTTTCGCGAGAAGCGCGATCTGCAGTTTTCGACGCTGATCGAGCTTGCCGCCAAGTACGGCAAGCCGGTCCGGATCGGGGTCAACTGGGGGTCGCTCGACGCCGAGCTTTTGACCAAATTGATGGACGAGAACGCGGTCTCAGCTAACCCGGTCTCCGCCGCTGCCGTCCAGCGCGAGGCGATCATCCAGTCGGCGCTGCTCTCGGCCGAGCGGGCAGAGGAGATCGGCCTCGGCCGCGACCGCATCATTTTGTCGACCAAAGTGTCGGACGTGCAAAACCTGATCGCGGTTTATCAGGAACTTTCGGCCCGCTGCGACTATGCGCTGCATCTCGGGCTGACCGAGGCCGGCATGGGATCGAAGGGCATCGTCGCCTCCTCGGCGGCGATGGGTATTCTTCTCCAGCAGGGGATCGGCGACACAGTTCGCGTCTCGCTGACGCCGGAGCCGGGCGGCGATCGCACGCAGGAAGTGCGCGTGGCGCAGGAGCTGCTGCAGACGATGGGGTTCCGGCAGTTCCTGCCGGTGGTCGCGGCGTGCCCCGGCTGCGGGCGCACGACTTCCGAAACGTTCCAGGTGCTGGCCAAGGAAATCCAGGACCATTTGTCTTCGTCGATGCCGGAGTGGCGCGAACGCTATCCGGGCGTCGAGACGCTGTCGGTGGCAGTGATGGGCTGCATCGTCAACGGGCCGGGAGAATCCAAGCACGCCAATATCGGCATCTCGCTGCCCGGTACCGGCGAAACGCCGGCTGCGCCGGTCTTCATCGACGGCAAGAAGGTCGCGACATTGCGCGGCGCCGATGTAGCCGACCAGTTCAAGGTGATGGTCGCCGATTATATCGAGCAGAAGTTCGGAACCGGCGCCAAGCAGCCCGAGACGACTGCGGCGGAGTGAGGCTCAGCGTAAGTCTTTGCTCATGATCACGCTGCGGTAGGTCTTGCCGGACCACTGCGCATAGCCAACGAAGCGGTAGCCGCGGTGCGTATATAACGCGACGAGGTGCGCCGCAGGTTCCGCCGTATCGAGCGCGATTTCCGTCGCATTCAGGGAGCCGGCCTGGGCTTCCACTTTGTGCATGAGTTGCGCACCGAGGCCCTGGCCCTGAAGGTCAGGATCGACGGCGAATTGCCCGAGATGCGCGATGCCAGGTTGCTTCAGCCACGCCGCGCCATCCCCACTTCGTTGAAGCTCAAGCAGCGCGGCGCCGGACGGCTCGCCCTCGATCGGGCCATAGAGCACGATCGTCCCACAAATTTGGCCGGTGCCCGTAACCGCCAGATAGCAGGTGCCCTTTGCGATGCGCTGCCGGGTGACGTCCACGTCCTGGTCGACCGCCGTGTAATTCAGCCCCATGCGGCCAAGCCGCGCATAGGCGCGGTGCAAGAGCGCCGTCAGCTCCTCGATGCTATCCTCTGGCCCGAGCTGGCGGATTTCAATATCGTGGGCGTTCACGTGCCGCCTCGATGAAAGAACAGAATTGCAAAGCCATCAGAATTTCAATCCGGCGATTTGCGAGGCTGTGTCCGAGTCGAGGGGCTCGGTCAAGGACGGCTTGGCGGCGGCGTGAGCGGGGTTCTCGTCCTTGGCGGGTACGGCAATTTCGGCAAGCGCATCGCCGAACTGCTGGTTCGGCAGGGCATCGAGGTGACCATCGCCGGCCGCGACGGGGCTCGCGCCGAGGCCTCTGTTGCAGCGCTCGGCGCACCGGACATCAAAATTGCCATCTTCGATATCGAGCGGGATTTGGCGGGGGCGCTGGAGGGCATTGCGCCGGCCGTCGTGATCGACACCGTCGGGCCGTTCCAGCAGCGTGGCTACGATGCGGCTCGAGCCTGCATTGTGCGCAAAATCCACTACATCGATCTCTCCGATGGCCGGGACTATGTCGGTGGCATCACGGCGCTCGATGCTGAGGCCTACGAAAATGACGTGTTGGTGGTCAGCGGCGCAAGCACGGTACCGGCGCTCACGTCGGCGGTCGTGGAGCATTTTCTGCCGCGCTTCTCTGCCGTCGATTTCCTCGATTTCGGCATTGCACCGGGACAGCGCGCCGAACGCGGGCTGGCGACGACCGAGGCCATCCTCGGCTATGTCGGCAAGTCGCTGCGGCCCTGTGCCGGATATCCGCACCGACATGGTTGGCAGGATTTGCACCGCCAGCGCTATCCGGATCTCGGCCAGCGCTGGATGGCCAATTGCGACGTGCCAGACCTCGATCTGCTGCCGCCCCGCTACGGCATCAGCCGCGTCCGCTTTTCAGCCGGCATGGAGCTGGCGCCGCTGCACGTCGGGCTATGGGGACTATCCTGGCTGGTGCGCGCCGGGCTGCCGATAAAGCTCGATCGGTTCGCCCAGCCGATGCTGGCGATCAGCAATCTCCTCAACGGCTTTGGCTCTGCCGATGGCGGCATGCATGTGCTGATCGAGGGACGCGGCCAAGATGGTCAGCCGTTATCGACCGGCTGGTTCATCGTCGCGAAGAATGGGCACGGGCCGTACATTCCCGCCGTGCCGTCGGTCGTCCTCGCGACGCAGCTTGTCACCGGAGCGCTCGAGCTCCGCGGTGCTCATCCCTGCGTCGGTCTTGTCAGCCTCGAGGATTATCTGGCGGTGCTTCAGCACCTCGATGTCTCGACTTTTGAGGTGCCCGGCGCGGCGTGATCGCGATGGTCAGCCCCCGTGGCTCCTTACGCGATGCCGCTTTTCCTCGCCACGACGACCGCGATGAGCTGGACCACGCCGACCACGATCGGCCCGATCGTCTTGCGCCGGTCGTGCTGGCGGAAGCCGATATAGCCATCGGCAAACTGGATGAGCGCGGCGAGAAAACCGAGCCAGAATACCGCTAGGGTTGCATGCAGCACGACGGCGACGAGGGTGACGAAGGCGAGCGGCACCGAGCGTGCCGCCGCGTAGGATGCGAAAATCGCCGATGCCGCGTTGTGTGGCGGCGGTGCCACGCTCTCCGGCGTCGTCAGCCCCGCGACGGAAAATCCGGCGGAGATCAGGACGTTGACCATCGTGATCACATAGAGCGCGACGAGGATCGTATCCTGGCTCATGGCGTAGTCTCCGTTCCGTCCAACAGGCTGCCTTGCGCCAGGAGCCCGTTGTAGCGCTCGACGAGATCGCGATGGATCGGGGCCTGCATCAGGTAGCGCATACGGTCGGGGGCGGGCTTCTTGTAGTCGTACATCAGTTCGAGCAATGGCACTTTTGGGCCGTCGAAGGGAATGCGACGTATCGGCATGCCTGCTTCGACCATGCCGGTTTTGAGCACGCGCACATAGACGCCGGGCCGGTTGATCCTGAAGAAGGTTTTGACCCACATCGGGTCCCCTATGCGGGCGGCGAAGGTCGCGCAGGGGATGCGCGGCGAGGTCACCTCGAACAGCAGATCGCCTGCCGCAAAACGGTCGCCGATGTCGATCTTCTGGCTTTCGAGGCCGGCAATGGTGAGGTTTTCGCCGAAGAGGCCCGAAAACATGTCGCGGCCGGTTTCGGCGGCGAGAAAATCGTAGTCCGGCTGGCCATAAAGATAGACCGCCTGGTCGAGCCCGCCGTGGTTCTTGGTGTCCATCACCGCGTCGTCGGCGAGGCCGAGCTTGCCGATGGCGACGGGGCCGGCGACCGGGCGCTTGCAGATGCCGGTGAGCGGCCCAAAACCCGGGATATGCTCGGCCTTGCCGATATTGACGCTGAGGATCTCCATGCTCACGCTGGCGGCTCCTGCGAAACGTCGACCCAGATCGCGTTGGTGAGATCGGCGAGGCGCAGCGGATTGATCCGCAACGCACTGTGGGTCGAGCCGGCCGCAGGGATCACCTCGTCGAACGCTTTCAGCGAAATATCGCAATAGACGGGCAGCGGATTGGCGAGGCCGAACGGGCAGACGCCGCCGACCGGGTGGCCGGTCAATGCCACGACCTCGTCGGCCTCCGGCATCTTCGGCTTGCCGCCAAACACCGCCTTGGCCTTCTTGTTGTCGAGCCGCGAAGTGCCGCTGGTGACGACCAGCAACGCCTTGTCACCGATCCTGAGGCAAAGCGTCTTGGCGATCTGCGCCGGCAGCACGCCGTGACCCTTTGCCGCGAGTTCAACCGTCGCCGTGCTTTCGGGCAGCTCGATGACGGTGATGTCCGGCGCGTGGGCGGCGAAGAAGTCTTTGACGGATTGCAGAGACACCAAAAACTCCGATCAGCTTTCGCGGGTGGCAAAGTAGCGGGCGGTGGCGCGGAGGCCGTCGGCTTCCGGGCCGAAGGCGGTGAGGGCGGTCAGGGCGTCGTGGATGAGGTCGCCGAGCCGCCGCTGTGCCGCGTCGACGCCGAGTTGGGCCACCAGCGTCTGCTTGCCGGCGGCGGCGTCCTTGCCGGCAGCCTTGCCGAGCGCTGCGGCGGTCGAGGTGGCGTCGAGCAGGTCATCGGCGAGTTGGAAGGCGCGGCCGGCGAGTTCGCCATAGCGGATGAGGTCGGCAAGCGCTGCCTCTGACGCGCCGCCGAGGATGGCGCCGATATGGACGGCAGCTCGGATCAGGGCGCCGGTCTTCATCGCCTGCATGGTTTCGATTTCGCCGTTGGAAAAGCCGCCGCTTTCGCCCTCGATGTCGCGCATCTGGCCGCCGGCCATGCCGCCGGCGCCGGCGCCGGCCACCAGTTCGGCGACGAGTTTTGCACGAACAGCAGCATCGGGGTGGCACTCGGGCGAGGCGAGGAGGCCGAAGGCATGGGTGAGCAGCGTGTCGCCGGCCAGAATGGCGGTCGCCTCGTCAAAAGCCTTGTGGACAGTGGGTTGGCCACGGCGGAGGTCATCGTCGTCCATGGCGGGCAGGTCGTCGTGGATCAGCGAATAGCAGTGGATCATTTCCACAGCGAGGCCGGCGCTCAGGCTGCGGTCGGCTGAAACACCGAAGACGCCGGCGGCCTGGCGGACCAGCAAGGGCCGCAATCGCTTGCCGCCACCGAGTGCGCCGTGGCGCATGGCGGCAATCAGGCGCTCTGGTGCCGGGCCCGGTCCCGAAAGCGTGGGAGCGGTGAGCAGCCGGTCGAGCGCTGCCTCGACATCGGCGGCGCAGCGCTTGAGATCGTTATCGAAATCGCCCATGGGCGGGAGTGCTAGCCGGTCGGCTTTCGGCCGGCAAGTGGGCGCGACGCGTCGGTCAGGCGGCGTGGGCGGCGGCTTTCTCGATGCCCAGCAGTCCGAGAAGGTAGATCGCGGCGACCGGCGCGAAGAAAATCACCGGCACGGCCCAGAGGCTGGATTCGCCGGCGAGCGCCCTGAGACAGCAGACGATCATCGATATGGCAAGAGCCAGCGGCACCAGAGCAGCGAGCCGCCAAGCGCTTCGAAGTCTGATCGCGGTCCACACCTGTAGCAGAAGATAGGCCGGGATCCCGGCCAGGATCAGCATGCCGAGCACAGCGTCGGCGCCGTCTAGAAACGAATTCATGAATGCCCCCAAAACCCAACAGAGGCATGATGACAGGGGGACGCTAAAGCCGCGTGGGAATGATCACGAGAATTGCGAGGAGGCGGTTAAGGAGAGGTAACTATCTTGTTCTGGTGAATGGCACTGGCGCGCCGCTGATTTCTCCCCCCAAGCGGGGGAGAAATCGCAAGAGAGGGGCTCGGCTCCAAACGCTTGAGTCAGTGGCCTACCCCTCTCTTGCAAATTCTAAGGGCTTGGCTCTGCCAAACCCAAGAATTTGCTTTCTCTCCCGCAAGGGGAGAGAGGAAGAGTGGCGATGCTGCATTTCCAGCCAGGCGATACGAATCGTACCCCCTAGCCAACCGGCTGATGCTCCTGTATAGACCCGCCAAATTCAATTACCCCGGTACTTTGCCGGCTGGCGCGAGGCGCCGCCGCTCTGCCGGCAATGACGCTCAGGAGTTTTAGATGGCCGTTCCGAAACGCAAGACCTCGCCGATGAAGCGCGGCATGCGCCGCTCTGCTGACGGGTTGACCCCCGCCGCCTATGTCGAGGACAAGGATTCGGGCGAGCTGCGCCGTCCGCACCACGTCGACCTCAAGACCGGCATGTATCGCGGCCGGCAGATTATCGAGCCGCGCAAGAGCTGAGGCTCTGAAGGCAGTTCGAACGAGCATTTTGACGGCTGGTCCCCTGGGGCTGGCCGTTTTGTTTTATACGACCTAAATCCAGCACAATTGCCCAGCATGCGGCTGCTGGAGAACCACGGGCACAGGGATAGTTATGGCGACGCGGACCGAAACCGACTCGATGGGGGCGATCAACGTCCCGGCCGAAAAGTATTATGGGGCGCAGACCGCCCGCAGCCTCGCCAATTTCGATATCGGCGGCCAAAAAATGCCCGAAGAGATCATCCGGGCGTTCGGCATCCTCAAGAAAGCCGCGGCGGTTGCCAATTTCCGGCTCGGCCTGCTCGATGCCAAAACCCGCGATTTGATCGTGCAGGCGTCCGATGAAGTGATCGCCGGCAAGCTGGCGGACCATTTTCCGCTCGTGGTGTGGCAGACGGGGTCGGGCACGCAGTCCAACATGAACGTCAACGAGGTCATTTCGAACCGTGCGATCGAGATCGCCGGCGGTGTGATGGGCTCGAAAAAGCCGGTGCATCCGAACGACCACGTCAATATGAGCCAGTCGTCGAACGATACTTTCCCGACGGCCATGCATATCGCGGCGATCGAGGCGATCGAGGGGTATCTCTTTCCGCGCGTCCATACGCTGCGCGAGACGCTCCACCAGAAGAGCGAAGAGTTCATGGATGTGGTCAAGATCGGCCGCACGCACCTGCAGGATGCGACGCCGATCACGCTCGGCCAGGAAATGAGCGGCTGGGTTTCGCAGATCGACCACGCGATCGACGCCATCAAGGCGACGCTGCCGCAGCTGCGCGAACTGGCGCTCGGCGGCACCGCTGTCGGCACAGGGCTCAACGCTCACCCCGACTATGCGGTGACGGTGGCCGAGGAAATTTCCAAACTTTCGGGGCGGCAGTTCGTCACGGCGCCTAACAAATATGCGGTGATGGCCGGGCATGACGCCTTTGTCGGCTCGTCGGGGGCGCTAAAACAGCTCGGCGCGGCGTTCATGAAGCTTGCCAACGACGTGCGGTGGCTGGCCTCCGGCCCGCGGTCCGGTCTGGGCGAGATCATCATTCCCGAGAACGAGCCGGGCTCCTCGATCATGCCGGGGAAGGTGAACCCGACCCAGTCCGAGGCGATGACGATGGTCGTCGTCCAGGTGATGGGCAACGATACGGCGATCGGCTTTGCGGCGAGCCAGGGCAATTTCGAGCTCAATGTCTTCAAGCCAGTCATCGCCTATAATTTCCTGCAGTCGGTGCGGCTGCTCGCCGACGCGGCGAAGAGTTTCAACGACAACTGCGCCATCGGTATTCAGCCCGACCGGGCGCGGATCACCGAGCTCGTCAACAAGTCGCTGATGCTGGTGACGGCGCTCAACCGCAAGATCGGCTACGACAACGCGGCCAAGATCGCCAAGAACGCGCACAAGAAGGGTACGACCCTCAAGGAATCGGCGATCGAGCTCAAGCTGCTCACGCCGGAGGAATTCGACGCCGAGGTGAAGCCCGAGGCGATGGTTGGGCCGCTGAAGGTGAAGAAGTAATTCCGCCTCTCTGACGTCGCGGCGAGGCATCCCTACCGATGCGGCTCCATCGTCCCCTCGCCCCTCAGGGGAGAGGGTAGGGTGAGGGGTGAAGAGGTTAAGCGGAACCTGAGGTGAGGCTGCACCCCTCACCTGGTCCTACCGGACCATCCTCTCCCCTCAGGGGAGAGGAATCCTCAAGGTCGGTGCTCCGGAAGAGCCTCTCCGCTCAGCCGCCATTCATCTTCGCGCCGCCATTGTCGCGTTGGCCGCATTTTGGCATGCTGGCCTGCGCGCTTTGGAGGAGCTCCCGAAAAATGACCAATCAGGTTAATGTCGCCGCCCCGGCCCGGCTTCGCCGTCCGGGCCCGATTTACCTCGTGCCGCTGCTGGTCGTGCCGCTGGTGCTCTACAACCTGATCGGCTTCATCTTCTTCCAGGGCAATCCGGCGGGGTGGACGCACCCGATCCTGTCGTTCTTCATGGCTTCCGGCGCGCAGTGGGTGCTGACGCTCGGCGATCTGATGGTGGTGTTCGGCCTCATCTTCCTGTTCTTCGAGATTTTGAAATCGACGCGAGTCGGGTCAAGCTCGATCTTCGAGCACATCCTCTCGACCGGCGTGTTCATCCTCTACCTGATCGAGTTCATTCTCGTTGCCCCGGCGGCGAGCTCGACCTTCTTCATCCTGATGGTGATGAGCCTGATCGACGTCATCGCCGGCTTCTCGGTGTCGATGAGCGCGGCCGAGCGCGATATCAGCTACAACTAGACGCTGGTTCGCGAATAGCGCGTCTCGATAATGTAGCTCTTCCGGGGACCGGTGACGTGATGCGTCGTCGCGAACCTGTCGGGCGGATCGAAGCTGTAATCGGAGCGGTATTCGTCGGGCGAGCAAAGGTGAAAGCCTGAGCCCGCCCAGCCGCCGTTCCGGGTGACGAGACTGACCGATTGGTAGAGCCGCGGCGGGGTCTCGTCGAACAGGATGTCAAGGGCTTCCTCGGTTGCCCGGTAGCGGTATTTTCGGCTGAACTGGAACGTGCGGCCTTCGGCCGTCGTGATGGTGCCGCTCTCCTCGTAGGAACTGAGGTCTGGTTCGATTTCGGCGATGATGGCAACGCCCGTCATGGTCGCCTGTCCGGGCGAGTTTCGCTCGAACGCCCAGGTGCCGTTCAACTGCTGCAGTAAATCTCGGTAGAGCATTCGTTCCGCATAGCGGGCGAGGAGAGCCGGCGCAACGGGCGCCTCAGGCTTCGAACGACCGGCGATAGCCCGGCGGCATGCGCCGGGGGGTCTGCTGTTCGGTTGCTTCGTAGCAGTCGAGAGCGATGTCAACGGTTGCGCGACGGCGCTGGCGCTGCGGGGCCAGATGATAGCGTTCGGCGATAAGCTGGGAGATGAACGCGGCGCGCGGCAGCGAATCGGGATGGTAGACATAGGCGGCGCGGGACCGCTCCGTCACCAAAATCTCCGCTGTCACGTCGTCAAGCATCGCGCCAACCCATCTGCTGCCGCAGTTTGCGACAGTTAATAAATCGTTACCGCCTGCTCACGGTCGTTACAACGGCTCCCTTCAGGTAACCTTAAAGCGGCAAACGCATGACGTGGCGGCGTGTTCCGGCCCTAGCTATTTCTACGAAGCCGGCGCGCTCGAACGCGGATACGAAGCCCATGAAGCGATAGCTCGGGGCATCGTCGGCCACGGGATAGGCCTCGAGCACCGTCGCGCCCTCGGCGCGAGCGTGATCGGCGGCCGCCGCGATCAGCCGGTGCGCCAGCCCTTCGCCGCGGCGCTTGCGCGGCGTGAACATGCAGGCGAGCGACCAGATCACCTCGCCCGGTTGCGCTTCCGGGCCGTTGAGCCGGCGATAGGTGTCGCGCGGCGCGATCGACACCCAGCCGACGGGTTTTCCCGCCTCGTAGGCCAGGAGGCCAACTGGCACGCCGCGCTCGATCCGATCCTGCATTTGCCCATGACGAACCGCGCCGGTGGTGCCGCGGCCTTCTTCGGCCGTGGCGCGCCAGACCATGCACCAGCAGAACTTCGGCCCACCCGGGCCATTGAACAACGCTTCGAAATCGCCCCAGGTCTGGCGATCCACGGGCTTGAAAGTGAGTTCTTGGGCGTCAGGCATGAGGTGATCCTACCAGCAGTCATGCCGGAATATGGCAGGATGCCATTGGAGCCCCTCGGCATCCTGGGCTAGCGGAAATCGTCCTTTGCCTTGCGGAGAGCCGCAAAGACGGCCACGGGATCGTCCCCCGGCAGTCCCATCGCTTTGGCCATTTCCGGCGTGTCGGCCCTGAGGAACGGGTTGGTGCGCTTTTCCATGCCGAGGCTGACGGGGATCGTAAAGCGATTGTCGGCGCGCATCCGTTCGACTTCGGCGGCGCGGATCCGCAGCGCCGGGTTGTCGGGATCGACGCTCAGCGCGAATTTGGCGTTGGCGAGCGTGTACTCGTGACCGCAATAGACCAGTGTCTCGTCGGGCAGGTTGCGGAGGCCCACGAGGCCCTCCCACATCGGACCCGGTGTGCCTTCGAACATGCGTCCGCAGCCGAGGGAAAACAGCGCATCGCCGGTGAACACGTGCCGGCCGATGGCGTCGTGGTAGACGATGTGGCCGAGGGTGTGGCCCGGCGCGGCACGGACGATGAAGTTGCTGGAGCCCAGCGCGATCGCTTCGCCCGGCTCGACCAGCGTGTCGAGCCCTTCGATCTTGTCGGCCTCAGATTTGGGGCCCGTCACTTTGGCGCCGGTCGCCTCGACCAGCGCGGGAATGCCTTCGACGTGATCCTGATGGTGGTGGGTGATGAGGATGTCGCTCAGCGTCCAGCCCCGGGCTTTCAGCGCTGCCAGGATCGGGTCGGCCGCGGGCGCATCGATCGCGGCGGTCTTGCCCGTCTCGGAATCGTGGGCGAGGTAGCCGTAATTGTCCTGGCGGCACATGAAGATATCGATGATCAGGCTCACGCGAAAAGTCCTTTGAGATGGGCAAATGGATGAGGAGCTTGGTGCTCCGACTTTTTTGGTCGCAGGATCGAACCGCAAAACCGGCTCCCACTTTTGCTGATCCTGCTCCGGGCGAAGGGATGACAAGCGCACGCCGCTGCGGCAGAATCGCGGCATGGAGGATGTCACCAGACTCATCGAATTTTACAAGTCGCCGCTCGGGCGGATTTCGCGGGCGCTGGTCCGCGATCCGATCATCGAGCTGGCCGGCAGCGTGCGCGGCAAGCGGGTGCTCGGCATCGGTTTTGCGACGCCGTATATGCGCTTCGCGCTCAAGGATGCCGAGCGGGTCATCGCGCTGATGCCTTCGCGGCAGGGGGCTTCGGCCTGGCCGCGCGAAGGTCCGTCGCTGACGGCGCTCAGCGATCCGGTCGAAATGCCGCTGACTGATGCCGCGGTCGATCTCATCATCGCCGTCCACATGTTCGAGCATATCGGCGATGGCGAGGAGCTTATGCGCGAGCTTTGGCGCGTCGCGGCGCCCAATGCCCGGTTGATCATCGTCGTGCCACGACGACGCGGGCTCTGGGCGCAGCGCGACAATACGCCGTTCGGCTCAGGCAATCCGTTCAGTAAGTCGCAGCTCGAAAAGCTGATGCGCGACCATTCGTTCACGCCCGAGGTCTGGCGCGATGCGCTGTTCCTGCCCCCGGTGCAGGGGGCGTTCATGCTGCGCTGGGCGCGCGGTTTTGAACGCGCCGGGCGGCTGCTCGGCCCTGCGCTGGCCGGCGTCACCTGCGTCCGGGCCCGCAAGGAGCTGTTCCCCGCGGTGCCGCGCCGGCAACGCAAGGAACGCTATGTGCGCGTCCCTGCGCTTGCCCCTGCAGCCGCGACCATGGAAGTGCCGGGGCGGTAGGCTATCGGCTACTGCTTGTATTCGGTAACCGCCACGCCGGAATAGGGTTCGGTCACGCCGCGGCCGCCGCCGAGGTCTTCGAGCAGGCTGCGCATCCGGTCGAGCTGGCCGATCATCTGCGATCGGGCCGCGACGATTGCCTCCATGCTTTCCCACTCTCCGACGAAGCAATAGCTGCGCTCGCCGGTCTTGACGACCCGGAGCGCGCGGGCGCCGGGCATTTGTTCGCTTTGCATTGCCTTATTGAGAGCCAAAAACTCTTCGTCTTTGCCGGGCTTTACGCGCATGTGAACAATATTCATTGCCGTCATCGCATGTCTCCCTTGTTGCAGCTAACAGCGAATACTAGCACATCTATTCGCGGCGCGCCCGATTACCTTCGGTGCCGGTAACTGCCGGGAGCGGAAGGGCTTTGCGTTCGGGGACGGCTTTCTCTATGGTCCCGGCGCTTTTCCGCTGGTATCTGCCACCTATGTCCGACCGCCCAATTCCGCAGCCCGGAATCCTCAAGATCGCCCCCTATGTGCCTGGCCGCTCCGACACGCCGGAGGGGGTGTCGCTGGTCAAGCTAAGCGCCAATGAATCGCCGCTTGGCGCGAGCCCCAAAGCCATGGCGGCCATGCGCGAGGCGATCGAGCACCCCGAAACCTATCCAGAGGGCAGTTCGCGGCTTCTCCGCGAGGCGCTGGGCGAGGTGCATGGCCTCGATCCCGCCCGCATCATCTGCGGCTTCGGGTCAGACGATATTTTGCACCTGCTCGCGCAAGCCTATCTTGGGGTCGGCGACGAAGCGGTGATGAGCCAATATGGCTTCAACATCTACCCGGTCATAACGCGCGGTGAGTCCGCCGAAATCGTCATGGCGCCGGAGACGGATTTTCGCGCCAACGTTGACGCGCTGCTCAAGGCCGTGACGCCGCGCACCAAAATCCTGTTCCTCGCCAACCCGAACAACCCGACGGGCACCTACCTCTCGGCGGATGAGCTCGACCGGCTGCATCGTGGCCTGCGGCCCGACATCCTGTTCGTGCTCGATTCCGCCTACGCCGAATATGTGACGGCCGACGACTATACGGTTGGCATCGACCTCGTGAACCGCACCGAGAACGTCGTGATTGTGCGGACGTTCTCAAAAATGGGGCTTGGCGGCGTCAGGGTCGGCTGGATGTACGGGCCGCCGCATGTGGTCGACGCGATCAACCGCATCCGCGGACCGTTCAACGTCAGCGTTGCGGGGCAGGCCGGCGCGGCCGCGGCGGCGCGCGACACGGCCTTTACGGCGCAGCTTTGCGCACACAATGCGAGGTGGCGCGACTGGCTGACGCAGAGCCTCCGCTCCAACGCCATTCAGGTGCCTCCAAGCCAGGGTAACTTCATCCTGGCGTTGTTTGCCGATGCCAACACGGCGCGCGCCGCCTTTACCGCGTTGCGCGACAAGGGCTTGATCGTCCGCGAGCTGCACAGCTACGGCATTTTGAACGGGCTCAGGATTACCATCGGGCTCGAGGAGCACATGCGCGCCTTGGTGGAAATTCTCAAAGATTTTGGCGCGCATGGCGAGTAACGGCTGAGCCACAGCTCGCCATGCCAGTTGTTTGTTTGTCGCGGGATAGGTCGACTGATGTTCAAGAAGATGGCGCTGATCGGTATCGGGCTTATCGGCTCTTCGATCGCGAGGGCAGCGCGGGCGCACAATCTTGTCGAGGGCATCGCGATTTCGACGCGCAAGGCCGAGACGCTGGAGGAGGCGCGGGCGCTTGGGCTGGGCGACATCTATACACTCGACGCCGCCGAGGCGGTGCGCGGGGCCGACCTCGTTATCCTCTGTACGCCTGTTGGCGCCTATGAAGGCGTGATGCAGCAGATCGGCAGCGCGCTGGCGCCAGGCGCGATCCTTTCGGATGTCGGGTCGGTGAAGGCGTTTGTGCAGAAGGTCTGCGGGCCCCATGTGCCTAAAGGCGCGCATTTCATCCCCGCCCACCCGATCGCCGGTACCGAGCATTCAGGCCCCGCCGCGGGCTTTCCCGAACTGTTCATCGGCCGCTGGTGCGTGCTGACGCCGGAGCCCGGTGTCGATCCGGTGGCGGTCGACCGGCTGACCTCGTTCTGGGGCGCGATGGGCTCAAAGGTCGAGGTGATGGATGCCGCCCACCACGACATGGTGCTCGCCATCACCAGCCACGTGCCGCACCTTATTGCCTACAATATCGTCGGCACGGTCGACGATCTCGAAGCCGAGACCAAGTCCGAGGTGATAAAATTCTCGGCGTCGGGCTTTCGGGATTTCACCCGCATCGCCGCCTCAGATCCGGTGATGTGGCGCGACGTGTTCCTCACCAATCGCGACGCGGTGCTGGAAATGCTCGGGCGGTTCCTCGAGGACCTGTCGATCCTGCAGCGGGCCGTGCGAAGCGGCGACGGGCCGGCGCTCGAAGCGATGTTCACGCGGACGCGGGCCATCCGCCGTTCGATCATCAACGCCGGCCAGGAAACCGCCGCCGCCGATTTCGGCCGCCCGCACGCCGTCGATGATGCCGCGCAGGCCGTCGAGGTCAACATCGAGCCCCCATCACCAGTGCGTGAACACGGCGGCGGCGACGACGCCTAAAAGGCCCGGGATTCCGGGCCTCTTAGCGAGGGCGAGGACATCTCTCGCAATCACATTGCTCACAGTTGTCGCGATTGTCCCAATTGTGGCTAAAAAAGCACAGCATTGCGGCGGAGAGGGCGTTAAATCGCTATTAACAGTACATTCATACGGGAGAGTTTCATGAAAAGCATTTCAGTAGTGGCGTTTGCGGCTGCGGTGTTGGTTTCCGGCGGTGCTTTTGCTGCCGACCTGCAGATACCCGCCACGCCGGATAAGGCGATGGCGATGGCCGTCCCGAGCACTTGGGACGGGTTCTATGCTGGCGTGAACGCAGGCTACGGTTGGAACAACCGGACCGGCGACTGGGCGTTTGCCGGAGCACCCGGCAGCGGTGCGACCTTCAACTACAATCTTGCGGGCGGCCTGATCGGTGCGCAGGCGGGGTTCAACTACACGCTGTCTGACAGCCTTGTGGTGGGTGTGCAGGTTGACGCCGACTTTGCGAACCTGACGGGTTCAATTCCGGCAAATGATCCTGGCCTCAACGGTGGTAATGGTCAGGTCAATTGGTTGGCCTCGGCAACAGCCAAGCTTGGGTATACGACTGGCAATTTGCTCGTTTATGTCGACGGCGGCTACGCGATGGCGAACTATCAGTATAAGTCGTATACGGCTTGTAACGTCGATCAAACTAATGGTGGCTTTGCCGCAGGCGTGGGCGCGTCCTACAAATTCACCAAGAATATCTCGGGTGATCTGAACTATCAGCATATTTGGCTTGCGAACACGACCTCGACCTGCACTGCGTTCGGCGTCATTCCGCTGGATGTAACAACCCAGGGTAGCCTTGATGTCGTCAAGGCGGGTCTGAACTACCACTTCGACTAAGATCAGCTACTGATCAATCAATCGCGCGTCCTTCGGGGCGCGCGATTCTGTTTTGGTGGACGTTCGCCGCCCGCCGCTACATCAGCGGCGGTAGCGTCCCGAGTGGGATAATGCCTGAGAGGATCAGGCCGTTGGTCATCGTCAGGACCTGATGGTAGGTACCGTCGGCGGCGGGATTGCCGAGGACGAGGCCGCGCCATTGGTCAGGGACCATGGAGCCAAAACGTTCGACGAGGCCTTTTGAGCCGATCGTCAATTGGCCTGCCGGCCGATAAGCCGAGTCGAGCGCAACGTTGCCGGTGACGTCGAAATTGTCGGCGCCGTCTTCGCCCTTGAAACCGCTCAGCGTGATCTTGCCGCCGGCCGCCTGCCAGCGCTTGATGATGTCCGGATCGCCGTAGGTGCGCACGTCGTCACCGAGATTGCTGATCTGCGCCTCGAGCGTCGACTTGCCGTCGTTGATCTGGAAGCCCGGCGCGTTGAGATCGTTGGCCGTGGCATAGACGGCGAGGGCGGCGAGGTGCTTTTGCGCGTCGTGCTGGTTGGGAATATCGAGCAGGTGGAATTCGGCGTGGCTGGCTTTGCCGAGCAGGTTGTCGCCCGCGACCGTGTCGTTGAGCACGAGGGTATCGGCGATCACCGAGATGCGGCCGATGCGCCAATCGGTGAGCCGGGCGCTCGCTTCCATCTTCTGCCAATCGAGCCGCTGCTTGCTGCCGGTGAAGGCGTCGGCGAGCGTGGCGGGGCCGGTGGCGAAGATCACCGCATGCCAGGGATCGTAGACCTCGACCGACGCTTTGACCTCAGCGACACCCGCTGTGAGATCGCCAGAGGTGACCGTCATCCCATCGCAGGTCACGTCGAAATAGAACGGGTAGCCACCGATGCCGAGGTTGGCGCAGGTGATTTTCGGTGTCGTCTGGCCATCGGCGTCGGCGAGGGCCACGACGTTTTGCCGGATGATGCCGCTTATGACAATCCAGGCGGCGGACCAGCCGCCGATGATCAAAACAAGGATGACAGCAAGAATGACGATTCGTTTCATGGCCCCTTATTAGCCGGGTGACGCAGACCCGTCACCCGCCAGAGCGGCGCAGCGAAACGTGGGAACCGGTTTTCCCGGTCGCGCTGCGCCTTGAGTGGCGGTTGCAAGCGGGTCGAAACCGGGTTCTCATCGCGGTCGAGGCAAGATAGTGAGGCCATGAACTGGCCAGATGAGACGGACGGCATGACGCATTGGGTTTTTGGCTACGGTTCGCTGATCTGGCGACCAGGCTTTGCCTTTATCCGCAGCGAGCGGGCGCTGCTCCGCGGCGCGCATCGCAGCCTTTGCATCTATTCGCATACCTATCGGGGCACGCCGGAGGTGCCGGGACTGGTGTTCGGGCTCGCCCGCGGCGGTTCATGCGGCGGCATGGCGTTCGGCGTCGATGACGCCATCTGGCCGGAGACGCTGCAATACCTTCGCGACCGCGAGCTGGTCAGCGATGCCTATCGCGAGGCGCTGCGCCCGGTGCGGTTGGCCGATGGGGAAACGGTCGGGGCGATCGCCTATCTCGTCGACGAGACGCATCCGCAATATGCGGGCCGGCTGACCCTCAGCGAACAGGTGCGGCTGGTGCGCCGCGGCGTTGGCAATTCGGGCGCCAACACCGAGTATGTGCTGAACACGGCGACGCACCTCAGGACGCTGGGCATTCGCGACCGGGCGCTCGAAACGCTGGTCGCAGCACTTCAAGGGCCGGACGCGGCGGCCTTAGCGTAGCGCTTTGCCGTTACGCCAGCCGCAAGCCCGCCGGCTCGGCGCCTTCGAGATCCCAAGCGATGGTCATGCGTTCGATTTCGCCGGCCGGCGCATCCATGCGGAAGGCGGCGTCGGCGGCACCGAGGGCGACGCGGAAGCGGGCACGCGTCAGGGCTTCGGCGATGACTTCGTCGGCGGTGCCGACCCATAGGACCCGGTCGGCGGCGGTGAGGAGATAAAGGCCCGATCCGGTCAGGCCGAACCGCTCAAGCGCGAGCGGTTCGAGGGCATAAAACCGGCCCGACCGGCCACGCCAATTGGTCGCCTGCGCGGCCGCCTGCAGGTCCTCAAATCGTTCTGCCACCACCATCATCCGCTGGCCCCGCAGTATCGCGAAAAAGAGAACAAAATTAGAACAAAAGGCAGAGCGTGTCAAGCCGCATAGTTCGTCGACACCACATCTATGGTCGCCGGCATAATTTATGTCAATATGTAGTAGCTGGCTATTTGGCGGCGTCGGCGGCCGCTTCGAAGCGCTGGCGCAGCTCCGGCGAGATCGGCCGAGCGAGACCATCGCGATAGGCCTCAAGCGCCAGTTTGGTGCTGGCCTCCTCGATAGTGGCCTCAAGCCGGGCGTGAAATTCCTCCTGCGGCAGGCCCGGTGGAATCGGCGGCAGCAAGCGGGCACGCGCCGTACCCGGCCAAAGCACGAGGCTGTTGCGCCCCCAGAACAGGCCTGAGTTGACGGCGACCGGCACCACGGGGACGTTGAGTGCCGCGTACATGCGGGTGACACCATATTTATAGGCCGGGTCGGCCAGCGGCGCCTTTCGGGTGCCCTCGGGGAAGATAATGACCTCGGAGCCATGCGCGAGCTTATCCGTGGCATCGGCGAGCATCTTTGGAATCGCCTGGCCGCCCAGCTTGCGGTCGATCGAGATGGTGTTGAGCGCCCGCGCCGCCCAGCCGAAGAACGGGATATCCATCAACTGGCGTTTGGCGATGAAGGCCGGCAGCGGGGCATAGGGCAGGATAGCGATGATGTCCCAGTCGCTCTGGTGCTTGGCGGCGATGATGCAGCCGCCTTCGGGGATATTCTCGTGACCCTGCACGTCGGATTTGATGCCAACGACATAGCGGAGGAACGCCGTGTTGGAGCGGCCCCAATAGCGCCCAAGGGCCCACATGACAGCCGGCGCTTTCTGGCCCTTGCCGACGAACGCCGCCATCACGCCCAGAACAATGGCGAGGATGACCGTCTGTCCGAGAAACAGCAGGTAAAACACCGCTGACCGGATGGCCTGGACGATCATGCGTTCCCTCCGGTGCGCTGCTTGTCGCCGGTTTTAACCGCCGATCATGAAATTTGCGACAAGAAGCGCCGCACCGTCAGCCGCGACGTGATCGCCGTCATGGCAGCGATCACCGGCACGACCGCGGCGATGCCCGCAGCGCCATCAAAGCCGATGGAGAACCGGCCGAACAGCAGGCCGAGCTCGGCGCTGACGTTGCCAATGCCGGCAGAGCCCGCCGCAATGCCGATGGCGAGGAAGAAAACGATGGCGGCGAGCCCACCGACGATCCCACCGCGGAAGCCGATGAGCAGGAAGCGCCCCTGAAATTCGCCGGCAATAAAGCTGTTTGAGGCGCCGATGAAGTGCAGCACGTCGACGATTTCGCGGTTGGTCGCCATGGTGCCGCGCGTCGCGAAGATAATGGCGAGCACCGTGGCCACAACAATAAGGGCGAGCACCAGCAGACCCGAAACCACAATCGCGCCGGCCATGGTGTTGAGTTGTTGTCGCCAGGCCGCGTGGGTATCGAGGGTCGCGCCCTTGATCGATTTGAGGTCGTTTTCGAGCCGGGGAATATCGGCATCGGTGGGATCCGAGAGCTGCACGGCGACGATGCGGGGGATCTCGATGGTCGAGAGATCGAGCCCTTCGCCCAGCCATGGTTTCAAGAGATTCTGGCTTTCCTCGAGCGTCAAAGCGTGGGCGCTCGCGACACCGGGCGTTGCTTCGGCCAGCGACACGGCAAGCCGCAGATTGGAATCCATCACTTCGCCCTGGATCGGCTTGATCTGGATGGTGACCTCGCGCCCGACATCTGACGACCACGCGATCGCCGATTTCTGCACCAGGACGACGCCGCCGAGCGTTACCCCAGACAGGAACGTCATGATGGCGATGAGCAGCATCAGCGTTCGCCCCGCGATCGAGCGCTCGGGCACGATCGGGGTGGTTCTGGAGCGGGTAGGGAAACGCGGCGTGTCAGTCATGAATCGCCAGCTCCCCGTCGCGCAGCACCATGCGGGGAAAATCGAAGCTGTCGAGCAGTGACAGCTCGTGCGTGGCGATGATGATCGTCGTCCCGGTGCGGTTGAGCTCGGCGAACAGCGTCACGAGGCGCACCGACAGTTCGGGATCGAGATTGCCGGTCGGCTCGTCGGCGAGCAAAATATCCGGCCGGCCGATGACGGCGCGGGCGATCGCGGCGCGCTGCTTCTCGCCACCCGACAGCAGGGCGGGATGGGCGTGCATGCGCTCGCCGAGGCCGACCCATTCGAGCAGTTCCTCGACATTGGCGCGGTACTGGCTTTCGGGCTGGCCAAGCACGCGGAGTGGCAGTGCCACGTTCTCGAAGGTCGTCAGATGGTCGAGCAGGCGGAACTCCTGGAACACGATGCCGATGTGCCGGCGCATCAGCAGCAGGCGGTCCTGGTCGAGGTCCATCACGTCCTCGCCGAACATCGTCACCTTGCCGCTCGACGGCTTTAGCGACAGCAGCAGGAGTTTGAGGAGCGAGGTCTTGCCGGAGCCGGACGGGCCGGTCAGGAAGTGGAACGTGCCGGGATCAATGCGAAACGTCAGGTCCTTGAGGATTTCCGGACCCTGGCCGTAGCGCAACCCCACGCTGGTAAACTCGATCAACCGTCCCCTCCGAATCAGGCAAACGCATCATAGCAGCAGGCGTGGCCAGCGCATGACCAGTCAGCGAGACGCCGAGCGCCAGTCTTTGTCGCCGAAACGTGAGCTAATTTGAGGAGTCTTAACTCCGAAAATCTATGGTCGCGGCATGTCAGTTGCCGAGACATTGCCGGTCGTGATCGCGTGCCCCAATTGCGGCACACGCTATCAGGTGCCGTTCGCGACAATCGGCGCCAAGGGGCGCAATGTGCAATGCGCCCATTGCGGCAAATCCTGGCAGGCGAAGGCCGAGGCCCCGGCGGAAAAGCTGCAGCCCAAGGCAGAAGCTGCGCTCGACGAAAAATTTGCCGAGGAAGAGCGGCGAACCAAAGCGGGTCGCGGCGGGGCGTCAGAGCTGCCGATGGTGCGCAGTCCGGAACATCAACGCACGCTCGATGAGATCAAGGCGGCGATCGCCCCAAAACCCGGTGCTGCACCTGCCGAGGTGCTCGATCCGGCGGCGCAGAAGCGCCAGCAGCAGGAGTTTTCGCGGCGCCAGCGCAGCCTCGCCAGCCGGCTGCCGGTAGCGCGGTTCCGCCGCATGGCGCGCAATCTGGCGCTGGCGCTGGCGGTTCTGCTCTGCGCCGGCGGCATTTTTGCGCGCGGGGCGCTGGTGGAACAGTTTCCGCAACTGGCCGGGCTCTATGCGGCGGTTGGTCTTGGCGTGAATGTTGTCGGGCTCGATTTTCGCGATGTCCGCACGCTCAAATCGTTGCAGCAGGGCGCCGAAGTGCTGGTCGTCGATGGCCGCATCGCTAGCGTGACCAATCATGAGGCGCGGCTGCCCGATGTCATCGTTACGTTGCTCGGCAGCAAGGGGCAGTCGCTGTTCCAATGGAGCATGACGCCAATGGCGGGCGAGCTCGAGCCGGGTGAAAGCGTGGCGTTTTCGACGCAGCTCGCGAAGCCGCCAGAGGATGCAGTCAGCGTCAGGCTGAGCTTTGTCGACGGCCGGCCCGTCGATACGCCGTTGCAGAAATAGATTTTTGGGGGACGGCATTGGCCAGAATTTTGCTCGCCGAAGACGATGACAATGTGCGCCAGTTCGTGGCGCGGGCGCTCGAGCATTCGGGACATGCTGTCGTCGCGGCCGAAGACGGCGGGCTTGCCGCTGAGATCTGCACCGCCGAGAAGGGTGCGTTCGACCTGCTGCTGTCCGATATCAAGATGCCGGTGATGGATGGCATCGCCCTGGCGCTCGAAGTCGGCGCTTCATTCCCGGCAATGCCGATCGTGCTGATGACAGGCTTTGCCGACCAGCGCGAACGGGCGCACGGGCTCGACGCGCTGGTCTATGACGTCATCCCCAAGCCATTCTCGCTGGGCGACCTCGTCGCCAAGGTTGCGGACGCTCTTGCCGGCAAGCCGGTCGAGATCGTCTCGCTGGCGCGGCAGACGCGAGAGCTGTAACGCTCACATCCTCATCACCTCGAGCGGCAGGGATGCGGGCGCTGGCGGCATGCGAAGAGGCGCTTCCGCACTGCGCCAAGCTCGGCTAAAGACGAGCCGACCAGCAGCGAAAGTTCCGTCGTGACCAGACCAGACACATTGCCCCCGGACTTCATCCAGGCTGCCATCCAATCGGCGCAACAGGTGGGAACGCCGGTCTGGCTCTATGAAGCCGAGCCGATCCGGCAACGCGTGGCACAGCTTAAGGCCTTCGACTGCGTGCGCTATGCGCAAAAGGCCAACAGCAACACCCATATCCTGCGCCTGATGCGCCAGGAGGGCGTGATGGTGGACGCCGTCTCGTTGGGCGAGGTCGAGCGGGCCCTGCACGCTGGCTACCAGCCGGGTACTGAGAGCCACGAGATTGTCTTTACGGCCGACATTATCGATGCGGCGACACTGCGGCGCGTGGTGGAGCTCAACATACCCGTCAATTGCGGCTCGCCTGACATGATCAGGCAGGTCGGCGAGGCCAAGGCAGGGCACCCCGTATGGCTGCGGCTCAATCCCGGTTTCGGGCACGGCCACAGCCGCAAGACCAATACGGGGGGACCATCGAGCAAGCATGGCATCTGGATCGACGCGCTCGAGGAAAGCCTGCGCATCGTCGACCAGTTCGGCCTGACGCTGCAGGGGCTGCATATGCATATCGGCTCGGGTGTCGACTACCAGCACTTGCACAGGGTCTGCGACAGCATGGTCGACGCGGTGCGCCGGGCGAACCGGCCGCTGGCGGCAATCTCGGCGGGCGGTGGCATGTCCGTGCCCTATAGGGCGGGCGAGCCCGAGATCGACATCGCCGAATACCACGCCGCCTGGAACAAGGCGCGCAAGGAGGCTGAAGCGATCACCGGCGGCCCGATCCGGCTCGAACTGGAGCCGGGCCGCTTCCTCGTCGCCAATGCCGGTGTGCTGGTGGCCGGTGTGCGCGCGGTCAAGAAGGTGGCCAACAACCAGTTCGTGCTGGTCGATGCCGGCTTCAGCGACCTGGCGCGGCCGGCCATGTATGGCAGCCATCACGACATCGTCTTCGTGACGCAGGAGGGTGTCGAAGTCAGCGGACCGGCAAATCCGGTGGCAGTCGCCGGGCCGCTTTGCGAGTCAGGGGACGTCTTTACCCAGGCCGATGGCGGCTATGTCGAATTTCGCGACATGGCGCTGCCAAAGGTCGGCGATCTCGCTATCATCCGCGATGCCGGCGCCTATGGCGCATCCATGTCGTCGAACTACAATTCCAGGCCGCTGGCGCCGGAAATGCTGTTGGATGGCGGCGCGCTGCGCCTGATCCGGCGGCGGCAGACGATAGCGGAGCTGCTGGACCTCGAGCCTTAGCCGCCGTGATGCTCATGGGGTGCTTCGATATGCGCCGCGACCAGCGATTGCAGCTGCCAGACATAAGGATTGTGGATGCCCAGTTCCTCGATCGGGGCACACCTCAGGTGGGGTGGGTCGCCTCGATGTCGGCGGCGACGAGATCCTGCAGGCGCCAGAGGTGCGGATCGTGGATGCCGAGGCTTTCGAGATGGGTGATGGTGTTGAACAGGTATTCGGCCATTGACCCACGTGCGCCGACGGCCCTCGCGAGGACCGTGCCGATCCGCTCTTCGCTGAGCCCCGAGACGTAGCGCGTCGATTTACGGTCGATGCAGAAGGTCAGCGCCCGGATACGTCCCTCGGAGGTCACCACGTCCACCCAGCGGGGCGGGAAGGGCGAGGGCTTCCAGCCCATTTCGCGCTCGAGCAGTTTCTTGAGATTGGCTTCGACGGCCTCGGGGGGCAGCCGGTAGGCAACGCCCTTGCACGCGCCGCCGCGATCGAGCGCCAGCATCAGGCCCGGGTTTTTCTCAGAACCACGAAAGCGGGTGTTCCAGCCGAGGCAGAAGGCGCGGTGCCAGCCGCGCACGACGCCGGTGCGGATTTCGACGAAATCGCAGGCCGGCTTCCAGATCAGCGAGCCGTAAGCGAAAAACCACATTTCGGCGGGATCGGGACCGGTGGCGAGGAGGCGCGCAATCGTTGCGGCATAGTCTTCGTCGGTGGATTTGACGGAGCCGGCGGGCGGTGTCGGGTCGTCATCGACCGGCATGCCGCGATGGACGAGAGCAACGTGGGCGGCAGTCAAACGCATCTGCCGCGGCGATACGGTCATTCGGACGCTTCTCCTAGGCCCTCCAGCCTCGCTTATGTTGTCCTAAATGTCCTGATTCTCAAGGCTCCGCGTCCCTCATTCGAAGGACACGGAACCTCTAGCTACTCGATGCCGCCGTCGCCGTGGCCGCCGCTGCCTTTTGGCTTACGCGGTGCAGTCTTTTCACCGGTCAGCGCTTCTTTCCAGCGCGCGGCCTGAGCCAGCACGTTTTCGGGCGCGGTGCCGCCATAGCTCTTCCTGGCACGGACCGAACTTTCGACGCTCAGCACTTTGTAGACGCGGCTATCGAGGCGCGGGTCGAGGAGCTTGAAATCTTCGATGGTCAGCGCGTCGAGGCCGCAGCCTTTCTGCTCGGCCAGCGCAACGGCTTGTCCGGTGATGTGATGGGCGTCGCGGAACGGGATGTTCGCCTGGCGCACCAGCCAGTCGGCCATGTCGGTGGCGGTTGAGAAGCCGGCAGCGGCGGAAGCGCGCATCTTTTCGCGGTTGGCGGTGAGGTCGCCGACCATGCCGGTCATTGCGGCGAGCGCCAGCGACAGGCTGTCAAAGGCGTCAAAGGCGACTTCCTTGTCTTCCTGCATGTCCTTGGAATAGGCGAGCGGCAGGCCCTTCATCACCACCAGCAGCGAGGTCAGCGCACCGAGGATGCGGCCAATCTTGGCGCGCACCAGTTCAGCAGCGTCGGGATTGCGCTTTTGCGGCATGATCGAAGAGCCGGTGGTGAACTTGTCCGACAGTTTGACGAAGCCGAACTGCGCCGAACTCCAGATCACCATTTCCTCGGCGAAACGCGAGAGGTGGACGGCGCAGATCGCCGCAGCTGCAAGCGTTTCGAGCGCAAAATCGCGGTCGGATACCGCGTCGAGCGAATTGGCGGTTGGCCGGTCGAAGCCGAGGGCTTCGGCCGTCATCTGACGATCGATGGGGTAGGGGGTGCCGGCGAGCGCGGCCGAACCCAGCGGGCTTTCGTTCAGCCGCTTTCGCGCGTCGGCCAGCCGTCCGGCATCGCGGCCGAGCATTTCGACATAGGCCATCAGGTGATGGCCAAAGGTCACTGGCTGGGCGTTTTGCAAATGGGTGAAGCCGGGCATGATGGTTTCGGCCTCGGCCTCGGCGCGCTCGACGAGGGCGATCTGTAGCGCCTTGATCTGGGCGAGGAAGGTGTCGATGACGTCGCGGACATAGAGCCGGAAATCGGTCGCGACCTGGTCGTTGCGCGAGCGGGCCGTGTGGAGCCGTCCGGCGGGATCGCCGATGATCTCCTTGAGCCGGCTTTCGACATTCATGTGGATGTCTTCGAGCGAGCGCGAAAACGTGAAGTTATTTGCGTCGATTTCGCCTTTGACCTGCTCTAGACCGCGCACGATGGCGTCGCGGTCCGCTTCGGTCAGAATGCCGGTCGCGGCGAGCATCTGGGCATGGGCAATTGACCCGGCAATATCCTGCCGGTAGAGCCGGTGATCGAAGCCAATCGAGGCGTTGATCTCCTCCATGATGGCGTCGGGACCGGCAGAAAACCGCCCGCCCCACATGCGATTGCTCATCGAAAAATCCTCGCGCAGGCGGAGAGATGATTGACTGAACAAGAGCCGGCAAAACCCCGCAAGACCATGCAACGGCTGATCGCGGTGGGGGCCCTTGTCGTTGTGGCCGTAGCTATAACGGCGAGCCTTTGGCTTAGCAATGCCGGGCCTTCCGGCGCTGCGGGCTGTGCGCCGGTGCCGGCAGAAGCGGCGGCAATCGACAAGGCGGCATTCGGCAATCTGGCGGCGCTGCAGGTCACCGGCAAGGGGCGCGGCTACGCCGACCTGCCGTTCGTCGACGAGGCCGGCAAGCCGGTGACGCTCAAGGATTTCGCCGGCAAAACCCTGCTGGTCAACTTCTGGGCGAGCTGGTGCATCCCCTGCCGGGCGGAAATGCCGGCGCTCGCGGCAGTGGCCAAAAAGTTCGACGGGCCGGACTTCATGGTGCTGCCGATCAACCTCGATATCGGCGACGGCGGCATCGAAAAGGCGAAGGCCTTTCTTGCCAGCAACAACATCACCGGCCTGCCGCTCTATGCCGATCCGTCGCTCAAGGCGCTCGACCGGCTGAAGGAAAATGCCGTGGGGCTGGGCCTGCCGACGACGCTGCTGCTCGACCGCAAGGCCTGCGAAGTCGCGGTTTTGCAGGGGCCGGCGGAATGGGACAGTGCTGACGGGCAGGCAGTGGTCGCGGCGCTCAAGGGTGTGAAGAGCTAGACGTGCCGCAAAATCCCCTCCCCCTTGAGGGGAGGGGGGCGGCAGCCGGGTGGGGGTCGACCCGGTTGCACAGTGAAACTGGTACGACCCCCACCCTTGATCCCTCCCCTCAAGGGGGAGGGAGACGATGGAGCGGCGTCGTGCAGAATATTAGCTACGCCGTCTTGTCGACCAGCGTGCCGGTGCCCGGCGCCGGTGCGGCCCTGTTCGACGTGGGATCGAGGATATCGAGCACCGATTTCTGCATCTCCAGCGTCTTCTTGAGCACGGCGATGTTGGCCGAGAACTGGGTCTTCTGGGCGCTCATCGAAAGCAGGCTGGTGGCGAGGGCGGTGGTATCCATGCGTCAAGCTTACTCTGCCGCGGGTAAAGAAACCTTTGGCGCGGCCTCAGGCTTCGTCTCGGCGGCCGGTTCGGGTGCGTAGACGAAGCGATGGCCGTGCAGCGTCAGCGTCAGCGGCATGCCGAAATAGCCGCCGCCGAAGGCTTGCAACCGCCGCTCAAGTTCGTCTGCGCTGACATTGGGTGGGACAGCGCAAAGCGCTCGATATTTTCGGCGTGAGCTTTTCTCGCCGCTCCAGCCGGTGGCGATCGGTGCCGGCAGCGTTTCGTCGCGGGCAAGGGCACCGGCATTGCGCCAGAACAGTGCTGCCAGCTCGCGATAGCCGAGCAGTTCGAGTTCCGCCACCGAAGCATTTGCCGGCACCTCAAAGCGGGCGACGTCGAAGATTGCGCCTTCATCGACGCGCTCGACCATCTGGTGGGCGGTAGCACCAAATGTCCTCGCGTTTTCGTAGATCGCAAACTGTGCTGGGCTAAAGCCGGGGAACTCCGGCGGGCCGGGGTGGAAGTTGCACGCGCCGAACCCGAGTTGCTCAAGCACCGACGGCGGGACGATCACGGGGCTGGCAAAAGCGATTAGCCGCGCCCGGCGCAGTGTTTCATCGGGCACGCCCAGCAACTCGCCCAGCGAGTTGGGGCAGATGATGACGAGGTCGGGGCGATGTCCGCGCAGGACCGCGGCAAGCGCAGTCTGCTCCACCGGACCCGTCAGCAGGATGATGGTATCGAACATATGCCCCGTCGCCGGGCGGGGCAGAGATTTCGGGAATTGCCCGCACCGGCATGCCCAGGACAAGGGCTAGGCGCGGCCACCTTACCGGCGGCTAACCGGCGGATTAACTCATTGGCCGGCGGGCGTTTTTATCTGCGCCAAGCTGTCGCAGGGTGGCTAGTGAACTGTGATGGCATTGCGGAGGGCCAGCGGCGCGGCGATGCCTTTCAGTCGCTCCATCCCCGAGCCGGTGCCGCGAATATCGACAGAGCCATAGCCGAGGATGCGGCCGGGCAGGTTCTGGTCGACGCCGACCGACTCGACCTTCTCCATGTTCATTTCGCTGGTGTAGCGGCTGATGAAGCCGCGCTTGTAGACGACGCGCTTATTGGTGACGACGATTTCGGTCGTCCACTGGTCGAACCATTCGCGCACCAGCATCACCAAGGCGACCAGCCCGACGAGCCCTGCGACGATCTGGAAAAACAGCCCGGCGCCCGGAAAGGCGCCCGCTAGGCCTTCTATAATTGCCGCGAGGATCAGCACGGCGGCGCCCGGCGCGTAGATGATCCAGTGCTTCTTGCCGATGACGGCGACCGTTTCGTTGGGCTGCAGGATTTTGTCGAGGTAAGCCATGTGGTCCTTATCGGGTCGGCGGGTCAGTCAGGTTTTTTGCTGTTGCCGCTGAAGCGGCCGGGCGTCCAGAGCACATCCTTGGCGCCGTTCGCGTTGCCAACGCGAGCCAGCACGAAAAGCAGGTCGGACAGGCGATTGAGATATTTGATCGCCTCGGCGTTGATGTCGGCTTCCTTCTCCGCCAGCGCGACGACCAGTCGCTCGGCGCGGCGCGTTACGGTGCGGGCAAGATGCAGCGCCGCCGATAACGGCGTGCCGCCGGGCAGCACAAAGCTCGTCAGGGGTTGAAGACCGTCATTGTAGTGATCGATCTGCCGCTCCAGCCATTCGGTCTGGAGCGCGGTCGTGCGCAACGACGGATGCTTTTCGTCCGTGTCTTCCCCCGGCGTCGCGAGGTCGGAGCCAAGGTCGAAAAGATCGTTCTGGATGCGAGCCAGCACGCTGTCGATTTTCGGCATGCTGGTCGAACTCAGCCGTGCGAGGCCGATGGTGGAGTTGGCCTCGTCCACCGTGCCGAACGCCTCGATGCGAAGGTCGTTTTTCTTGCGGCGGGCTCCCCGCACGAGGCCGGTGGTGCCGTCGTCGCCGGTCTTGGTGTAGATGCGGTTGAGTTTGACCATCGAGGGCTTAGCTGCCGCTGCCGTGGTTGCCGCCGAAGAAGAACAGCGCGGCCATCAGCAGCGCCAGCGCAATAGCCTGGCCGATGACGCGGGCGCGCATCAGCTTCTGGCTGGTATTGCCGCTGCCGCCGCGCACCATGTTGAACAGCCCTGCAAGGAGCACGATGACGACGCCCGCCATGACGATGCCGATGACAATGTTGAGCGCAAGTTGCATGGCTGAAGCCTGACTTTGTGTTGGCGGCCGCCGAACCGCTCCAGAGCCTTATACGAGGCCCAGTTGTTACTTTTTGGTCGCAGGATCGAACCGCAAAACCGGTCCCCACTTTTGCTGATCCTGCTTTACCCACCGAGATAGTCCGTGAACCGTTCGGCGAGAGCGTCATAGATGGCACGGATTCGCCGGCTGGTGAACAGTTCCCTGTGCGTGGTCAGCCAGACTTCGAGCGGGAATTCGATTTCCGGCAGCAGCATCACCATACCGGGCGTGTCGGCAACCAGCCGCTTTTGGGCGAAGCTGACGCCAAGCCCGGCCTTCAGCAATTCCCAGATGCCAGTCTGGCTGTCGGTACGCACGATGAAGTCGGCGCGGCTCAGTTCGAACCCGATAGATTTTGCGCCCGCGATGATGAGCTCGGAGCGGTCGAGCCCGATGAGATCGTGCTGCTTCAAGTCCTCTAGCGTCTTTGGCGCACCGCGCCGGGCAATGTAGCTTTCGTGGGCGCAGGCAACCGTGGGGATGGAGCCAAGTTTTTTGGTGATGAGTTCCAACTGCGTCGGCCGGAACATCCGAACGGCGATATCGGCCTCGCGCAGCAGCAGATTTTCGATCGAATCGGACGGGGCAAGTTCGATCGCGACCGCCGGATATTGCGCACGGATCGTCTTGAGCATCGGCGGCAGGACATAATGCGAGATCATCGCTGAGGCGGTGATCCTGACGGTGCCGCCGAGCGCCGCGCTCGAGCCTTCGGCGACGAGCAGCGCTTCCGACAGGGCCCGTTCGGCCGTCAGGACGGGCTCGTAGAGGCGAAGGCCAGTTTCGGTCGGTTTCAGGCCCTGCAGGGTGCGCTCGAACAGCGGAATGCCGAGATCGGCTTCCAGCGTCTCGATGTGCCGGCCGAGCGTCGGCTGGCTCAGGCCGAGTTTTCGAGCCGCGGCGGAAAGCGAGCCCGTTTCGACCACTGCGCCGAAACTCCGCCACAGCGACCAATCCGGCGACCTATTCATTCTTGAATGCTCGATCTGCGACTTTGGCGAATGCCTATCCAAATGTGCATGACCTACCTTGTGATCGTCAAGTTCAAACGACGAGCACATGGAGCACAAAATGTCGATCAAAGGCACGGTTACGGTTCTGGGGATCAACGGCCATATCGGCCACTATGCCGCCGAGGCATTCGTTGCCGCCGGCTGGACGGTACGCGGCATGGGCCGCTCCAACAAGCAGGCGATTGCCGGCGTCGAGTTCATCAAGGGCGATGCCGAAAGCGTCGACGACATGCGCGCCGCGATCGGCGACAGCGACGTCGTCGTCAACGCGCTGAACCTCCCCTACGACAAGTGGTTCAACGGCGCGATGGAAGCCCAGACCGCACGGGTCATCGAGGCGATGGGCAAGACCGGCAAGACGCTGATCTACCCGGGCAACATCTACAATTTCGCGGCGTCGGTCCGCGAGGTCACACCAGAAGCTCCGCAGCATCCCGAGCGTCCGCGCGGCGAAATCCGCGTGCGCTGCGAGAAGATGCTCAAGGATGCTGCCGACCGAGGCGACATGCAGGTGATCATCGTCCGTGCCGGCGACTTTTTCGCGCCCGGCAAGAACGGCGACTGGTTCGAGCAGGGCATTCTCGCCACCAAGGGCAAGATTGCCGCGCCGTCAGGCCTGTCGATCGGCCATAGCTGGGCCTATCTGCCCGACCTCGGCCGCGTCTTCGAGAAGCTGGCCTGGCATCGGCAGGAACTGGGCCGGTTCGAAAACTTCCATTTCGCCGGTCATTTCGTCACCTCCGGTCAGTTGGTCGCGGCGGTCCAGAAGGCGGCGCCCGCGCCGATGAAGGTCACCGGGCTGCCGTGGATGCTCCTCGGAGTGATCGGGCTCTTCAATCCGGTCATGCGCGAAGTGCACAAAATGCACTACCTCTGGCAGAACCCGATGCGGTTGATGGACGCCCGGCTCGACGCGATCCTCGGGCCGAATTTCGGCACGCCCTATGAAGAAGCGGTCGCCGCGGCGGCGAAGCCGTTCTTTGCGGGGAAGTAAGAGCGTTGCGAGGCCATCGTCTCCCTCCCCCTTGAGGGGAGGGATCAAGGGGGGGCGAGCTTCACTGTACAACCGGGCCGACCCCCGCCCGGCTGCCGCCACCCTCCCCTCAAGGGGGAGTGAAATTTGTGGCCGCGCCTCAGTTCATCTGGCCGAAGCCCAATTCCTGTCGTACCCGTTCCACGCTCCACCCCGCCGCACGCAAATCCCGCAAGCTGGCCGAGCCCTTGGACTTGGCGAGCTTTTTGCCCTCGGTGTCGAGGATCAGGCGGTGGAACGTATAGATCGGTGATGGCAGGCCGAGCAGCATTTGCAGCAGGACGTGGATATCGGTTGCGGCCTCCATATCCCGGCCGCGGGTCACGTTGGTGATCTCTTGCGCGGCGTCATCGACGACAACGCTCAAATGATAACTGGTCGGCGTTTCCTTGCGCTGGATCACAACGTCTCCCCAGCGTTCTGGCCGGGCGTAGCGGATTTGCGGCCGGTCCAGTGGCGTTGGCTGGGCAATCGTGAAGCTCAGCGGTCCGGTGAGCTCGGTCGCGCGGGCGGTGTCGAGGCGATATTGGGCAGCGTCGCCACGCGCCAGCCGCTCAGCGACGGTTTCGGCGGGCAGATGCCGGCAGGTGCCGCCGTAGAGCGGGGCGCCATCCGGATCGATGCCGACCGAATTTGCCGCAATTTCGGCGCGCGAGCAGAAACAAGGATAGAGCAGACGCAGATTCTTCAGGCGTTCCGCTGCTCGTTGGTAGATCGGAAACCGGTCGGACTGGTGCATCACCGGTTGCGGCCACGATAGGCCGAGCCACGCCAGATCCTCGAAGATCGCTTCGGCAAATTCGGGTTTACAGCGGGTGGTATCGATGTCTTCGAGACGGAGCAAAAACTGTCCGCCGAGTTCCCTGGCCCAGCGGTCGGTCAGCAGCGCCGAGTAAGCGTGGCCGAGATGCAGAAAACCGTTGGGACTTGGCGCGAAGCGCAAAATCGGATTGGTTGCCATCATGTCTCCCCGCAAGGTTTTGGCTAGCACGACCGACGAGTGGCTCAAAGAGCGGCTCGGTAAGCCGGAGCAGCTGACGCGGCATCTCGAAGCCCTGATGAAGCTCGACAAGCGGCTGAAGCCGGTCTGGGTCCGTACCGGCGAGGTCGAGCTTCGGACCGGCCAAAAAGGCTTTGCAGGGCTTGCCAAGGTGATCTGCGGACAGCAGCTTTCGGTGGCAAGCGCCAGGGCGATCTGGGGCCGGGTGATCACGCTGACGGGCGCGAGCGAGGCGGCCGGCTTCCTCGCCATCGACGAGCCGACGCTCAGGGCCGCGGGCCTGTCGCGGGGCAAGGTCGTTTCGATGCGGGCCGTCGCCGAAGCCGTGGTTTCGGGGACGCTGGACTTCGCTTCCGTCGAGAACCTACCGGCTGAGGACGCCATCGCCCATCTCACGGCGGTCAAAGGCGTCGGCCCCTGGACAGCCGAGATCTATCTGTTGTTCTGCACCGGACATCCCGACATTTTTCCCGCTGGCGACCTGGCGCTGAAGAAGGCCGCGGTCGACGGGTTGGGTCTTGCGGCCATGCCCAGCACCAAAGAGCTGATCGAAATCGCGCACAGATGGTCGCCCCATCGCGGCGCCGCGGCGCTGCTGCTATGGAGCTATTTCCACGCCCTCAGGGACCGCGAAGGGATCGCTATATGACCGCAAAGCTCTCCGGCCCCATGGTGCCGCCGAAAAATGGTGGGGCGCCAAAGCAGGCGATCGTGCTGCTCCATGGCTATGGATCGGACGGGCAGGACCTCATTGGTCTTGCCGGCTATTGGCGCGATCTGCTGCCGGACGCGCTGTTTGTGGCCCCAAACGCGCCGGAACCGTGTCGCGACAATCCGAGCGGCTACCAGTGGTTTCCCGTCGATTTCTCCCGGCCCGAATATCGCTTCGATGGCGCCTCGCGCGCCCAGCCCGTCATCGCCGGGTTTTTGCAGGACCTCTGGGCGCAAACGGGTCTGACGGCCAAGGACACCATTCTCGGCGGGTTCAGCCAGGGCGCAATGATGGCGCTGCATGTCGGTCTGACGCTCGATGAAGCGCTGATGGGCGTGATCGGCTTTTCCGGCGCATTGATCGCCCCCGCCGGTTTTGCCGACTATGCCGGCCCAAAACCACCGGTCTGTCTCGTCCATGGCGATCACGACCCGGTGGTCGATCCGGAGCTCAGCAAACTAGCGGCGGCAACGCTCCGCGGCAAGGGTTTTAGCGTGAACTACCAGATCGAGGCCGGCGCCGGGCATACCATCGCCGAGGACGGCCTCGCCTTCGCCAGCCAGTTTATCGCGACGGTCGCCGGAGTGACGGTTTGACCCGTTTGGCAAATCAACTGTTCGGCGGCGTTGAAACCGGAAGACCCGTGGCGCGGAACACGCTCTAATCGAAAAGCTTTCTGGTCTTCACAGCCGTGTCACAGTCAGCTTAGAATATAAGCCATGGCCGTCAGAGATTCCCATTGCGGGAGGCTCACGTGACCGTTCATGTGTCACCCGAGTCGTGCCCGGCACTTGTACTGAACGCTGATTTTCGGCCGCTCAGTTACTATCCGCTATCCTTGTGGTCGTGGCAGGACGCCATCAAGGCCGTTTTCCTCGAACGCGTGCATATCGTTTCGAGCTACGACCGGATCATCAAGAGCCCCAGCTTCGAGATGTTCATCCCGAGCGTAGTGTCGCTCAAGGATTATGTAAAACCGGCGCGGCATCCGGCCTTTACGCGGTTTAACGTGTTCCTGCGCGACCGTTTTCAGTGCCAATATTGCGGGTGCAAGGACGATCTGACGTTCGATCACGTGATTCCGCGTTCAAAGGGCGGGCGAACCACGTGGGAAAACGTCGTGACCGCGTGCGCGCCGTGCAACTTGCGGAAGTCGGACCGGCTGCCCAAGGACATCAAGATGTTCCCGCTGCAGCATCCGTTCCAGCCGACCGTGCATGACCTCCACAATAACGGCCGGGCGTTCCCGCCGAACCATCTCCACGACAGCTGGCTCGACTACCTCTATTGGGATATCGAGCTCGAGCCGTAAGCGGCCTGGCATTGCTTGTAGCCGGCAGCTCTGGATTTCTGGCGCACCAATAACTATTATTGGTGCGCGGAACAGGAGTTGAGCAATGGCGATCAGCGCGGAACTGGGCGAAAAACTTGAAGCCGTGGTCGACGATCTCGTCAAGAACGGTCGCTACAACTCCAAGAGTGAGGTGCTGCGCGAGGGCGTGCGCCTGGTGCAGGAGCGCGAGGCGGCGCTGAGGCGGCTGGATGCTGCACTCAGGGAAGGTCTAGATGACATTGAGGCGGGTCGAGTCTATCCGGCCAAAGATGTGTTTGACGAATTGCACGCCAAATATCGAGCGACGACTGATGCCGATCGCTGATGGCGATCATCTTTTCGGCGAAGAGCCGCCGGGATCTCGCTGAGATTGGCGACTACATCGCCAAGGATAGCTCCCGCCAAGCCGATCTGCAGGTCACTCGCATCGAGAACGCCTGCCTCAGCTTGTCAAGCAAAGCGCAGCGCTTCCCGGTAGTGCGCCATCTCGATGGCAAGCCGCTTCGACGCGTGGTCGTCAATTCGTACTCGATCTTCTATCTGACAGAAGGTCGGCAAGTTCTTATCCTACGCATCTTGCACGCCGCACGCGACGTCGATCAGTTGTTGTCGCCCGGTGCCTAAGCCGCAGCCGCCTGCCTGCCACCGCGCCGCGCTTGATCGACCAGGGCGATGGCGAGCAGCACAACGATGGCCAGCGAGATCAGCGCGTTCCAGCCGGCGAGGCTGACCTTGAGGATGGGATCGCGCCACTGCACTACGTCGCAGGGGATGACCTTGACGGCGCTGAGATTGCTGAGCTGGCTCATATCGAGCGGGTCGGCGGTAGCCGTGCAGGCCGAAGGGCCAGCCCAGAACTTCCACTCGACACCGGCATGGTAAGTGCCAAGATAAATGCTCCAGACGAAAATCGCCGCGACGATGGCGATGCCGACGTACCAGACCGTGAGCGGCAGCCGGTTCCAGAGCAGCAGGACCACCGCCAGCAGCGGCAGCCCATAATAGTAGGGCCAGCGTTCGCCGAGGCAAAGTTCGCAGGGCGTAAGGCCGCCCCAAATCTGCGAAGCCCACGCGCCGAGGATGGTTGCCAAGCCCAAGACAAACGCCAGGCCTGCCGCCTTCTTGTCGAGCGCCGTCGAAAATATGCCGGCCATATTCCAAAACCTCATGCTGGCGTGGTTGCAGCCGGTTAGTCGAGGCGGGGAGCGGCGTCAATCGAGGCTGGCTGCACTTATCCTCAAGGCGCGTTGAACTATGCGTTACTCGGGCGGCCTGATGCCGAGCCGCTCCATGACCGCCATGGCGTTGCGCGGCGCGTGCACTTTGTCGGTTGAGACGAAATAGGCAAACACGTCCCGTGGTTTGCCATCGGTCGCGCCATCGCCGATGAATTTGCCGTCGGGGATCGGCCTGCCTTCCGACAGCGCCTTGAGCCGGTTGGCCCAGCGATCGAGGTCGGCATCTTCGTAGTGATCGCTTCCCGGCGCGCCCTGCAGCCGCAAGTACGCGAAGTCTGCAGTCGTATCCATCGCCGGCCACTCGGCCGTATCGGCGGTTACCAGCGCGACGTTGTAGTTTCGCAGCAGCGCGACAAAAGCGGGGTCGGCAAAACTGGTGTTTCGGACCTCAATGGCGTGTCGGACGGTTTCGATCCCGGTCGCGTCGGCAACCAGCGTGCGCCGTTCGCTTACTGCTTTCTCTGCGATCTCGATCAGTGCCTTCGGCGTCTGCGGCAGGAGCGAGAGAAAGCGTTCGGTGCGCTCAGCATCGAATTTCATGTTCGGTGGCAATTGCCAGACGAACGGGCCGAGCCGCGCGCCCAGCGCCATGACCCCCGAGCCGAAGAAGAAGGCCAGCGCCTCGTCCACCTCTTTCAGCCGCTTGATATGCGTGATGCCCTGGTGACCCTTGACCGAAAAGCGAAAGCCTGCGGGCGTCTCGGCCGCCCAATTGGCAAAGCTTTCGGCCTTTTGGTGGCCATAGAAGGTCGAATTGATCTCGATCGTGCCGAGTGTCCGGCTGGCGTAATTGAGTTCCTGCTTTTGCGGCAGGCGTTCCGGATAAAATGCACCCTTCCGCCAGTCGGCGAAATTCCAGCCGGCGATGCCGAGACGTATGTTTGCTTGATTGGTCATCGCGTTCTCCTCCCCTTTCGTAGCAGCCCGCGGCGCCGCGGTCACGATTTGAACCCGGGGGCCCCTCATCGCCGTTGCGAATGATGTAACGGTCTTTTACTTTGCCGATGCTTATTCAACTTGGGATTGGGGGTTAAATATGAAAGCAATGCTGATTGCAGCGGGGATGCTGCTCGCAACGACGTTTGGCGCCGTGGCTGAAGACGTAGGCGGTGATTACACCGTTTACGGCACGAATTTTGACGGCAGCCACTACAAGGGCACCGCGACCATCACGGTCAAGACGAATACGACCTGCGAAATCGAATGGAAGACTGGCTCGACGTCGTCGAGCGGCATCTGCATGCGCAACGACGACAGTTTTGCCGCCGCGTACCAGTTGGGCGACAATGTCGGCCTCGTGATCTATAAAATGCGCTCAGACGGCACGCTCGACGGGTTGTGGACGATCGCGGGCCAAGAGGGCAACGGCACTGAGATCCTGACGCCGGCGAACTGATTTCTTGATCGACAAGTTGGTCGGTGGTCCAGGCCTCCGGCCAACGGCGGTCGCCGTTATTCGGCCGCCTCGGTCTTGGCGAAAAGCCCGGTCGGGAAACCGTCGAGACTCGTCTGGTTCTTTTCGTGCCAGTAATCGTCAAGCCCTTCGGGGCCCTTCGCGACGGCCCACTTATCCATTGTCGGACGTTCCTCGACATAGTCGTGAAACGGCACGCCGTAGCCGCACGAGGTCTGCACCAGATCGAAATCGAGCAGCATCATCTGGCGGGCGCCGAGCGGTTCGGCGTCGGCGAAATGGCTGTGCAGCAATGCGGCATACTCTGCATTGCCGCGGCGAATGGCGCGGCCGTGGCCATAGAGTCTGAGGATCAGCGGCGGCCCGTCGAAGGCGCACATCATGATGGTCAGACGACCGTCGGCGAGCATATGCGCAGCCGTCTCGTTACCGCTGCCGGTGCGGTCGAGATAAACGACCTGGTTCGGCCCCAGCACGCGGAACATATCGGTCGAGCGCGGCGAGATATTGATGTGGCCGGTTGCAGCCGCGGAAGCCGTGAAGAACACGTGCTGGCGGGCGATGAAATCGAGATGCTTTTGCTCGAGGGATGGAAAACGCTGGGCCATGGCAATTGCTTTCGAGGGGACAGCCGCATTCTGCCCGGAACACGGATGGCGGGGCAAGCCGTCGGAAAGTCTCAGTCGTTCGCCGTCAGCACGCTCGACCGGGCCCGGTTGACGCCGGGGGTGGTTATGCCTTAACTCGCGCCGGTTTTGCACGCGGCCGCTTTTGCGGTTGCGGCGCTCTGCGGGCGTGGCGGAACTGGTAGACGCGCTGGACTCAAAATCCTGTTCCGAAAGGAGTGCCGGTTCGATTCCGGCCGCCCGCACCACCTTCAACTTTGCCGATCAGGCCGTTGCCGCGGGCCCGCGTAATGTCATGCTGACGCGCCACGAGCGCGTCGTGCCTGGCGGAATCGCCGGCGTCGTGCCGCGGTCGAGCACTTGTCCGAGGTGGTCGAGAGGATCGCTCGTCGGTTCCAGGGCGAGATGGTGGATCGCGCCCGGCGTCGGCCAGGCACCATAGGCGATCCAGATGCCGAGGTGCTCAATGCCCTCCCACTCCATATCCAGCCAGCCGTTGACGCCGCCAACCGATGCGCTGGCCTGGTGAGGCGCGAAGAATTTTCCCATGAAGCGGCTGTCGATGGACTGAACCTGATCGATGGGAAAAGGCAGAACGTTGGCCGCCCCCGGCCACGCCAGTTCGGTTGTCTCGATCCGCCGTCCATCGAGCGACAGGAAGGTCACGACGAGCCTGTTTGTGCCCGGCAGACGGATTTCTTCGCCGGGCAGCGTCGCCAGCAGCGAATGCAGTGCCCAGAGGAATGGCAGCGGCGTTGCGCTGGTATTGTCGACGGCGTAGTTGGCGGTCACCTTCCGGCCTTCGAGTGACAATGTCCGGTTGAAGCGAAAGCCGGTGCCGGCAAAAACCGTGTGCAAAGACGTTCTGGTCTGGCTTTCGATTTGCCACGGGCGGCCCCAGAGATCGCCATGATCGCGGAGTTTGCGGTTCCAGGCCGTGCCAGCGGCATCCCAACGCGAGACCGTCGGAAAGCACTCGTCCCAGCCAACCGCCTCATCCACCGAATAGACGGCATCCTCGCCGGTATTGGTGCTGACACCGCCCTTTGCCATCCAGTCGCGGCTACTGGCCTTGTCGATGAGCGAGACGACGCGTGCGCCAAAGTCGGGCAGCACGACGACACGGACAAATTCGTTTTCAATCGTCAGGGGGGCGTTCGGGGTCATGGCCAACACGTGCCCGAGCCGAGCGGCATTGGCAAGCCGTCGGCCTACTCCGCCGCTTGCCGCTGGTTGCCCGAGAAGCGCTGGCGGTATTCGAGCGGCCCGATCCCAAACTGCCGCTGCAGCACGCGGCGCAGGTTCTGCTCGCTGCCGAGGCCAATCTCGGCGGCGATCCGTTTCAACGGCTGGTCGGTTTCGGTCAAGGCGCGGCAGGCGGCCTCGAGCCGCATCAGTTCCACAGCTTTGGCCGGGGTCTTGCCGAGCTGGGCGGCATAGTTGCGAGCGAAGGTTCGCGAGGACATGCCTGCAACGGCAGCCAGTCGCTCGACCGACAGGTCTTCGCCGAGATGATCGGCCATCCAGCCATGCAGCGAGGCAAAGGTCGGCTGCTGCGCGGCCTGCATGGCGAGGGGCGCCGAAAACTGCGACTGGCCGCCGGGCCGCTTGACGAATACGACGAGCTGCCGTGCTATGGCGATCGCCGTCTGGTGTCCGAGGTCGGCTTCGATGAGGGCGAGGGCGAGATCGATGCCGGCGGTGACGCCGCCAGAAGTCCAGATCCGGCCGTCTTCGATGAACAGGGCGTCGGGATCGATGTCGAGGCCGGGGTGGCGGCGGGCCAGTTCATCGGCTCGCGACCAATGGGTGGTGATGCGGCGGCCCTCAAACAGGCCGGCGTCGGCGAGGAGGAACGCGCCGGTGCATACCGAGCAGAGCCGACGAGGGCGATCGCCATTCGTCTCAAGCCAGGCGATCAGCTTGTCGAGGCCGAAGATGCCGCTTTTAGGCAGACCGCCCGGAACGATCAGCGTGTCGATGGTTTCGCGGTCGAGCGCCGACAGGGGCAGGGTGTCGAGCGTTATGCCGGGCGAAGTGGCTATGGGACCGCCGTGTTCGGACACGACCAGCAGGCGATAGCGCCGGTGCTTGGGATCGCTCAGCTCGTCGGCGCTGGCAAAGGCCTGCATCGGCCCGGCGATGTCGATGAGGTTGCCGCCGGCGTAAGCGACCATCACGATGAGACGTGGTGCTGGCATGATTGCCTCAAGCGGACGTCGGGGAGAGACGGCGCGCCGCGACCCAGCGCAGGATCATCACCAAAGCCAGTGCAAGGATCGGCAGCAGGCCGAAGTTCAGCAAGGTCCAGCCGATGTTTTGCAGCGCCAGCCCCGCTGACAGCGCGGCCGTGGCACCGGCGAGATTGTTGAGCAAGCCACCCAGTGCCTGCGTCTTCGGGCGCTCATTGGGCCGGTAGGATTGTGTGAACAGCGTGGTGCCGCAGACGATCATGAAATTCCACCCGACGCCAAGCAGGAACAGCGCGGCATAGAACGCGACAAGGCTGGTCGAGGCGATTGCCGTTGCGGCGCAGCAGACAATCAACGCCATGCCGATTGCAAGGATCGGCCAGACGCCGAAGCGTGCCACCAGCCGGCCGGAAAAGAACGAGGGCACAAACATGCCGATGAGGTGCCACTGGATGATGTGGGCGCCATCGTCGATGGTGTGATTGCAGGCCACCGCAGCCAGCGGAGCGGCTGTCATGACAAAGGTCATCGCCGCTGCCGAGGCCATCGTAGTGGCGACGCCCGCGCCAAAAATCGGCGTTCCGGCGATCTCGCGAAGCGGCCTTGGCGGCGCATCGCCCACCGCTGCCGCTTGTGGCTCGGTGTTGCGGTAGAGGCTGAGGACCAGCACCGTCGAGATAAGCGCGAGGATGGCAACCGACAGATAGGCGCCGGCGAACATCACATTGGGAATGAGGTCCCTGGTGAAGGCGGCGAGGGCCGGGCCGGCGATGGCAGCGAGCACGCCACCGGCGAGTACCGTCGAGATGGCGCGGCTCTTGTGGGCGCTATCGACGGAGTCCGCGGCGGCGATCGAAAAATACTGCGCAAAACCCTGATAGGCGCCGATCAGCGCCGTACCGATGCAGAAGGTCCAGAACTGGCCATGGAACGTCGCATAGACCGAGGTGAGGCCGCCAATGGCCCCGCAGAGCGAGCCCACCGCAAAGCCCATCCGCCGGCCGATACGGCCAAGGATGAACGCGGCCGCGACGGTGATCACAGCCGCGCCCACCGTGATGAGCGCAAAGGGAAGAGTGGCCAGCGCCTTGTCCGGCGCGAGCTGGTAGCCGGTGATGCCGGTCAGTGTCAGATCGACGGAAATGCCGCAGACGTAGAGCGCCTGCGCGAGCGCCAGCACCGTTGCGTTGCGGCTGCCCGCGCCGCCGGAAAACCATCCGATGCCTGCCATTTCGATCGCCCACGCCTTAAGAGAAACGGCAATTTAGACGATTCAGGTTTGGCAGCAATGCCAATAAAGCATCAATTCCTGCCAGATAAGGGGCTTAGGCAGCGCCGGCGTATTTGCGGGCAGGGGCGGGCTGTTCCTCGACCTCGTGCACCTGATCGTAATTGTGCCGGGCGACCACGATCGCCTCATGATTTGCGGCCGACCAATCCCAAAGCGTGGCGATCGGTCCCTTGAGCGTCTCGCCAAGCGCGGTGAGGCGGTATTCCACCCGCGGCGGAATTTCCGGATAGATCGTGCGGGTTACGAGGCCGTCGCGCTCGAGATTGCGCAGCGTCAGAGTCAGCATGCGCTGCGAAATGCCGTTGATCTGCCGCTTGAGCTCGTTGAAGCGCAGCGTGCCGCGCGACAGCATGCCCACCACCATCACGCTCCATTTGTCGCCGATGCGGTTCAGCACGTCGGACATCGCCCGGCAGTTATCGTGTTCGCTGGTGTCCTTGAGTGACATGGCTGTGCCTTCCGTCTGATGGTCAGGCATTTATATAGTTACAGTTCCTGTTTGTGCCTAGGGCTAGATTGCGTCGGTGCGTTTTTGTTTCCGGCGAGCCAAGTGGGAGCGGGCGCCGGTGCCAAGGTGTTGCAGCGGCGCTGCATTGAGGTTGATGGGCGAGGCTGGTAAGAGGGCCCATCCTGATTTGCCCTCGATCCACGGAGCCGTTTCTCGTGCAGCAGGCTTGGCGCGTTTTCCTGATTGTCGGTGTGGCTCTGGCGAGCCTGAGCGTCGGCGATCTGTCATCGGCTGCAACGCGCCACAAGCCCCGCGCCACCACGACCCAGAAGGCCGCGCCGATTGATACGACCCCGGTGCCGACGGTCCTCAATCCGATGCTGCTGGTCGACATGCAGTCGGGCAATGTGCTCTTCGAGCAGGCTGCGGGCGTTCCCTGGCATCCGGCCTCCCTGACCAAGCTGATGACCGCCTATGTGACGTTTGAGGCAATCGAGGCGGGGCGGGTTACTCTCGATACACGCGTCACGATGTCGCAAAAGGCGGTGAATGAGGCGCCGGCGCGATCGGGGTTACCGGCCGGCGATACGCTGTCGCTCAAAGACGCGCTCTACATCATGCTGGTGAAGTCGGCCAACGACATGGCGGTGGCCGTCGCCGAGACCGTTGCCGGCAGCACCGACGCCTTCGCCAACGAGATGAATGCGACCGCGTCGCGGCTTGGTCTGACCCGCACGCACTACGACAACGTCAACGGCCTGCCGGATGACGGGCAGGTAACGACGGCGCGCGATCTGGCCGTGCTGGCCATCGATCTCAGGCGGACGTTTCCGCAATACGATCCGATTTTCCGCACGCAGATGGTGACGGTCGGCAAGGTTAATCTGCGGGCCAGCAATAAGCTGCTCGAGCGCTTCGCCGGGACGACTGGCATGAAGACCGGCTTCATCTGCGCCTCCGGGCTAAATCTGGTGGCGACGGTCGATCGCGGCGGCAAGCAGTTGCTGGCAGTGGTGCTCGGCGGCTCGTCGGAACGCGAGCGTGACCAGATGGCGGGCCAGTTGCTGCTCAAGGGCTTTGCCGGCGACTACAAGGATTCGGGCAGCAGCGTCGTCAACATCACCGACGATCAGACCACGCCTCCCATGGATATGAAGCCGCTGCTCTGCGGCAAGCAGGCCAAGGCGTATGTCACGGCGCGTCTCAAGCAATTCCCGTGGGGCCTTCGGGGACAGCCGAACTACCTCGCCGACAAGGTCGAGGGCGATACTTATGCGGCAACCGATCTCGGGCCGATTGGTGGCGGACCGACGGTGGCAAGCGGCACGGCAACCGCGCAGCCCGCGGGCGATGACAGCAGTGCCGAGGGCGATGCGGCCGCGGCGCCTGACGATGCGCCGGCGGCTGTCGTTCCAGCCGCGCCGACGAAGAAACGCTAATCGCTCGTTCAGGGTGCTGGCGCGGCGCCTTTGGTAATCGTGAATTTGAGCACGTCGCCGTCGCGTTCCTCGACGCAGGCATAGTTCTGCCGGCGGCAGAACAGCGGGATGTCCACCTTCGCCATCGGATCGGTCGCCAGCACGGTGAGCGTTTCTCCCGCCTGCATCGCCGCCAGCCGCTTTTCAGCCTTCAATACCGGCAGCGGGCACTTCAGCCCTCGTGCGTCGAGGACCTCCGTCCTGTCAGGCAAGGACCAGGATCCAGTAGACGCCATAGGTCGAGTTGGGGTCGTAGACCGTCGCGAGGCCGGCGCGCGTCGCCTTCTGGTCGCCGAGCACGGCGGCATCGTTCGGGCTGTTGCGCCAGCCGGAGAAGGTTTCGGCGAAATTGGAATAACCGGCGCTGGCGCGCAACCCGGTGATGCCTGCCGGCAGGCTCGGCGCCTTGCCGGTCTTGGCGTAGGTGGCGGCGAGCGTCTGGGCCTGTGCGTCGAGGCTCGGATCGTCGGCGAGGGCGCCGGCGCCGACAGTGCCACGGTACTGGTTGATGACGCCGAGCGCTGTCGGCCGGTCGAGGCTCGCGGTCGGGGAGGCCATCGAATTGGTGAGGCCGGGCGACAGCGCGCCGCCGCCGCCGCCCATCAGGTCGCAGGCCGCTACCAGTGGCAGAAGAGCGGCAGCAGCGAGCATGGTGGCAAGACGCGCCCGGTTGGGCGGAAGCTGAAAGGGCATCGGCGATCCTTGTTTTGCCGGGGAAAAGCTGGTGACCCCGATGAGATTCGAACTCATGGCCTCAGGATTAGGAATCCTGCGCTCTATCCTGCTGAGCTACGGGGTCTTCGGCCCCGTGCTTAGCAAAATCCGCCAAATCTTCAAACCGGAAGTTCGGCTGCACCTTTGCCGGACGAGTGCTCTGTCATTGCCGCGGACCATGTAATCGATCGCAGCTAACCGGCATGCCGCTTCGGTGGATATTTGATGCCGGTGATCGTCGACCAGTGCAGTTTATGCACAACGTGTTCGGCTTTGCCTGCCACATGGCGGGCAACACCGGCGCCGGTCAGGAGGATAAGCCAACTCGCCAGCGCGACGGCCAACAACCCAGATAGTCGCATGAAAACTTCCGCTATTCAGATCACCAATCCTGGCGTCCAAAAGTGGCGAGAGTAGGCGGGACCTGCAGATCAGGCGTCCCTGGTCACATACGGGGTGATTTTTGCCGCAATTCAATGCAGATTTGACCTTCCTGCCTCCCCGGGGACTGATTTGCTCGACGCGCGCCTTTGCTGCCTCGCCGCCCTCATTGCGGCCGTGCCGGTGTCGGGCGCGGCGCGTGCCTGCGATGGGCTGGACGATGGGCCTTCCGGCGTGGTGACCAAGGTGCTCGACGGCAACACGATGGAACTCGACAGCGGCATCATGGTTCGGCTGCTCGGGGCACAAGCGCCGCATCCGGCTGGGTCGCGGGCTGGGGCGGTGGCCGAGCCGCTGGCGGATGCGGCAAAGGCGGCGCTTGCAGGCTGGTCCTCAACCAGAATGTGCGGCTCGGGCTCGATACCGAGGAGACCGATCGGTATGGGCACATGGAGGCGCAGGTCTTCATCGATGCGCCGGATGGCACCTGGGTCGATGAGGCGATGATCGCGGCCGGCATGGCTCGGGTAGTGGTGCCGGTCAAGGACCAGCGCTGCATGGGCGAGTTGATCGCCGCGGAGGGGATAGCGCGCGCAAACGGGCTTGGCATCTGGGGCGATCCCTATTACAGCGTGCGCGACGCGGCTGATCCGGCGGCTTTGCTAGGGCGCGCCGGCCACTATGAGCTCATCGAAGGCGAGGTTGTCGGCACCGGTGAAGCCCGGAACCGGCTCTATCTTGATTTCGGCCGCGTCTGGAAGGACGACGTGACGGCAACGATCGACCAGAAAGCGCGCGGCCTGTTCACGACCGCCGGTATCGATCCCTTGTCTCTCAAGGGATCGCGCGTCCGCATCCGCGGCTGGGTCGAAAGCCACGATGGGCCGTCGATCGAACTCGATTCCCCCGAACAGATCGAGGTTTTGGGTTCGAAATGAGGATTGCCGCGGGACTGAGACACCGGCTGAGCGCCGGGCTGCTGCTGGCGCTGCTGTTGCCGCTCAGCGGCTGCGTTGAGGTGTTCGGCACCGCCACGCCGCAGCCCGCCGACAGCAACACCGCGCAGACTTCGCCGGTTGATGCGCCCACCGGCGAGGACGCCGAGGACGCGGTTATCGGGCAGCGCGAGCATCCGCGCATCATCGCCACCTATGGCGGTATCTATTCCGATCCGGCCGCCGAAGTGATGATCGCCCATATCGTGGGCCGCCTGCTGTCATCTGCCGGACAGCCGAATACGCAATATACCGTGACCATCCTCGACACGGCGGACGTCAACGCGTTCGCCTTGCCCGGCGGCTATATCTATGTGACGCGCGGCATTCTGGCGCTGGCCAACGACACCAGCGAAATTGCGGCGGTGCTGGCGCACGAAATCGCCCACGTTGTGCTGCATCATGCGCGGGCCCGCACCAACAAGCAGCGCGCCGATCAGGTCGTCGACAAGGTGATGACGGGCGTGCTCGGGGCGGCCGGCCAGCAGTCCGCCGAGGAGCAATCGAAACTCTCGATGGCGGCATTCAGCCAGCAGCAGGAGCTCGAGGCCGACCACAAGGGCATCGAGATCATGGGCAATGCGGGCTACGACGCGTTCGCCGCGGCGAGGTTCCTCAGCGCCATGGGCCGGTTCTCGAAGTTTTCGGCGGGCGATGCGGCGCAGGCCGACGACTTCCTCTCCTCGCATCCCTCGACGCCCGACCGCATCCAGAAGGCCACGGCGCTGGCGCAGAGCGAATTCGGCAACGTTCCGTCGGCCGAGCACGACCGCGACGGTTATATGACGGCGCTCGACGGCATGAGCTTTGGCGCGAGCCCGCAGCAGGGCGCCATCATCGGCCAGCGCTATATCCAGCCGGCGCTGAAATTCACCTTCACCGTGCCCAACGGCTACACGCTGCAGAACGCCCAGACGGCGGTGGTCGGCGTCGCCGGCGATTCCGAGGCGGTGCGTTTCGACAGTGCTGAAGTGCCGCAAAGCATGGCGCTGACCGATTATCTCAAATCGGGCTGGATTGCCGGGCTCGACCCTGCCTCGGTAACCGAACAGACGATCAACGGCATGGATACGGCCTCGGGCATCGCCAAGACCGCGCAGTGGTCGTTCCGCGTCTCGGTGGCACGCTTCCAGGGGCAGGTCGTGCGCTTCATCTTCGCGGCCAAGACCGACAGCCCGCGGTTCGATTTCGGCGCGGATGCGACGCTGCGCAGTTTTAGGCCGACGACGAGCGCCGATCTTGCGCAGATCCGCAAGGTGGCCGTGAAGGTGATCGTCGCCCGGCCCGGCGACACGGCCGACAAGCTGGCGCAGCGCATGGCGTCGCTCAGCCGCGGCATCGACCTCTTTTACATCATCAACAATCTGCTGCCCGGCGATCCGGTGACGGCGGGGCTGAAGTACAAGATCATCACGGTGCAGTAGGGCGCAATTCCCTCCCCCTCAAGGGGGAGGGAGACAATGCGGCAAGCGTCGAGCCAAAGCAAAAGGGCCGGCGCGAGCCAGCCCTTGAGATCGTTTCGCTGCGTAAAGTCTTACGCGGCTTCTTCAGCGTCGGCGGCGTCAGCCTTGGGGCCGCGGCGCGGGCTCTTCTGCAGGTTCTTTTCGATCAACTGAACGGCCTCGGTGAGGGTCAGCTTGTTGACCGAACCGATTTCGCGGCTCATGCGGTCCATGGCCTGCTCGAAGAGCTGGCGTTCCGAATAAGACTGCTCTGGCTGATCGTCGGAGCGGTAAAGGTCGCGCACGACCTCGGAGATCGCAATCAGGTCGCCGGAATTGATCTTCGCCTCGTATTCCTGGGCGCGGCGGCTCCACATCGTGCGCTTCACGCGCGCGCGGCCGGTGACGGTATCGAGCGCCTTCTTGACCATGTCGTCTTCGGCGAGCTTGCGCATGCCTACTGACTTGATCTTGGCAACAGGGACCCGCAGCGTAAGCTTGTCCTGCTCGAACGAAATGACGAAAAGCTCGAGCGACAGGCCCGCAACTTCCTGCTCTTCGATCGAGACGATCTGACCTACGCCATGCGCCGGGTAGACGACGTACTCGCCGGTCTTATAGCCAAGGCGCTGGGTGGTCTTCTTTACAGACATAGAAACTACTCCTGTTAACGCCGCGATGGACCGGTTCTTTCGGGAGGGAAAGCCGCCCATTCTCACTCTTGTCGCCCCATGACAAAGGCAGGTAATACGTTACCGGCTGGCCAAGTCCACGACTGGCCTGCTAGCGTACGAATTCATGCTTCTGTCAAAAAAATAGTGCCTCTCGGCACGCGTGGGGCGTCATTGATATTGGCACCCTAGCACAATTTTTCAGCAAAATCAAAAGTGGCGAAATCAAAACGCCAGCCGGGGCATCTCGGCCCTAGTCGCAAAAGGCCTTGTGCTTGACGGCGATCGCGGAAAACAGGCCTGTCAAAACGGCGTTGCGATTTACGCGCAATTTAACCAAGAGGTCGAAGAATTCGGCAGATTTCGAGGCCGGACTAGCCGGACGCCGTCAATCGCCCTCGCCGGGCTCCTGCGAGAAATATTTCTCGAACTTGCCGGTTACTCCGTCGAATTCCTTGGCATCGGCCGGGGCATCACGCTTGATCGTGATATTCGGCCAGACGGCGGCGTATTTGGTGTTCACCTCGAGCCACTTATCGAGGCCGGACTCGGTATCGGGCACGATGGCTTCAGCCGGACATTCAGGCTCGCAGACGCCGCAATCGATACACTCGTCAGGGTGAATGACGAGCATGTTGTCGCCTTCGTAAAAACAGTCGACCGGGCATACCTCGACGCAGTCCATGTATTTGCATTTGATGCAATTGTCGGTGACGAGGTAGGTCATAAGCTCCGTCCTGTCGCGCGAAGGCGGAAAGAAAATGCCGCGCGCATCGGGCTTGCTAAACGCTTTTGCGATGCGCCGCAAGGGCGCCGAAGGACAGGGTTTTGCGGGGTTTGGGCGCCGGATGGAAGAGGGTTTCCCGGCGCCGGATGACTCGATGGGCAAATTGCGGCAAGGTGCGCGCCGCCGCGTAGGCCCGGACGAGGCGAGCCGGCGGTTTTTTCTGCTCTTTCGATAGGATTTACGTGCCGGATCCCCGCAAATTCTTCTTCATCGTCGGCGCCGAAGGCTCCGGCACGACGGTATTGCTCAGGCTTTTGTCCTCGCCGCGGGGCTATGTGAGTCTTGGGGGTAGCCACTTCAAATATCCGCGTCCAGCCAAAGACCTGGTCGATGCGTTCGACGCGGCAAATCACCGGCTCTGGGATCGGAAAGAATCGTTTGCCGTCCATGCGGAGGCGCGTCGCGACTGGCACGCGACGAACGCGGCGATCCTTGCTTCGCCGATTTTCGAGGAGGTGAGCCGGTTTTTCTTCAAGCGGTCGTTCCCGTTCGATGCACCGCGCGACCAGTACGCGCCCGATATGTGGGACATCTACGATCTTTGGCCTGACGTGCAGACGATTGTCATCTACCGCGATCCGCGGGCGGCCGCCTATTCAGCGTTCCGGCGCGGTTTCGATACGGATATCCGGCGTATCGCCGTGGTCTGCAGCGAGCAATTGACGTGGATCGCGGCGCAGGTGGCCGCCATCGGCCGGGAGCGGTTCAAGCTCGTTTCGTATTCCGAGTTGTGCGTCGAGCCGCTGCGCGCGCTGACCCCGCTCGCGGCGCTGTCGGAGACGCCAACCGCCGAAATGGAAGCCGCCATCGCCAAGGAGGGCGGTGTGAAGGTTGGCCTCGACGACCGATGGTCGCGAGAGCTCGGGGCCGATGAAGCCGGGTGGCTCGCCGAATTTTTCGATGAGCGCAGGCTGCGGCAATGGGCGATTTTGAAGGGCGAGGCATAACCTCGCCCTGCGACGGGCCCTGCCTAGCGCTGCGTCACGTAACCGTCCGGCACGCCTTTGGTGGAGAGCACGAACTGCCAGACGTGGATCGCCCGCGCCCGGAAGCCGCCGGCGCAGCAGAGCAGGTAGTACTGCCACATGCGATAGAACCGCCACTGCTCCGGCGTCTGCGGCTGCGGCCACTTGGTGCGGAAATTGTCCCACCAGGCGACGAGCGTCTTGTCGTAGTGCGGCCCGATATTGTGAACGTCGATGACCGAGAACAGTCCCTCGATGGCCTCACCGACCTGCTTGATCGAGGGCAGCACGCCGCCCGGAAAAATGTATTTTTCGATCCAAGGATCGATGGTTTCCTTCGATTCGGGCGACCCGATCGTGTGCATCAGGAACAGCCCGTCATCCTTGATGACGCGACGAGCGGTCTCGAAATAGGTGCGGAAATTCTTGTAGCCGACGTGCTCGAACATCCCCATCGAGACGATCTTGTCGGCCTTGCCGGTGAACTCGCGATAGTCCTTCACCTGGAACTCGACCGGCAGGCCTTTGTACCGCTCGCGCCCGTAGGCGGCCTGATCCGGCGATACCGTCACGCCGACACAGTTGGCCTGATATTTTTCGGCGGCAAAGCCCATGAAGCCGCCCCAGCCGCAACCGATGTCCCACACCGTCTCACCCGGCTTGAGCTGCACCTTGCGGCAGATCATGTCGAGCTTGGCTTCCTGTGCCTGATCGATGTTTTCGATGCCTGCCGGCCAGTAGCCGCACGAGCCCACCATGCGCGCATCGAGCGAGGCCTTGTAAGCATCGGTCTCGTTGTAATGCATCCTAGCGACGCGCTTCGACCGGCTGATCGTCTGCATGTTCAAGAATTTTGCCTGGACGATCTGCCAGATCAGGTTCGGCGTAACCCGGAGCTTGCTTTCAAGACCGCCGCCGACCACCCGGTTGAAGAATTCGGCGAGATCATCGCACTCCCAAAGCCCATCCATATAGGCTTCGCCAAGTCCCAGTGAGCCTTGCGAATAGAGCCGCTGCCAGAACTGCGGATCCTTGATTTGCGGATCCCAGGGATTGGGGCCGTTGATGACGATGCCCACCTGCTCGAGATAGGGCGCGAGTTCGGCTTGCTGATCCATGGAGGCTTTTTTCTAAACGGATATTGAAGACGGCGCTAACAAGCGCATTTCCCGTTCATAATTCAAGATGCTTGTGGGGAACCGCCCAAGAAATCGGCACGCTGCCAGGTTTACCGCCGATCTCGCCACCGGCACTCGCTTGACAATAATGCCGCCCGCCGCTTCAACCGCTGCGGGGAAATGAGGGTTGGCGTGGCCATGGCCGCACGCGAGTCGCATCGGGACGAATTGCTAGCCCTGCTGGCTGGCCGGCCGATCGTGCTCGTCGGGATGATGGGCGCCGGCAAAACCACTGTCGGGCGGCGACTTGCCACCCGCCTCGGCCGCCACTTCGTCGACAGCGACGAGGAAGTGGAGAAGGCCGCCAATATGAGCATCCCTGAGATTTTCGCGACCCACGGCGAGGCCGATTTCCGCGCCGGCGAAACGCGCGTCATCTCGCGGCTGATGCGCGAGGCCGACATCGTGCTCGGCACTGGCGGCGGCGCCTTCATCAATCCGGAGACGCGGGGGCTGATCAAGTCGGGTTCGGTTTCGGTGTGGATCAGGGCCGAGCTTGACCTCTTGTTCCAGCGCGTGTCGCGCCGCTCCAACCGGCCGCTGCTCAAGACCGCCAATCCGCGCGAAACCATGCGCGAGCTGATCGACACGCGCTACCCGATCTACGCCGAGGCCGACGTTACCGTCGTCTCTCGCGATGTGCCCCAGGACCAGGTGGCAGGCGACATCGTTGCGGCGCTGATCGAGCACCTCAAGCCGGCGCAGGCAGAAGCCGAGGCGACGCATGACCACTGATCGCATCGTTCACGTGCCGCTTGGCGAGCGCGCTTATGACATCGTCATCGGCGCGGGTCTGCTGGAAACGGCCGGCGAGCGGCTGAAAGCCAAATTTCCCGGTCGGCGTTTCGGCATCGTCACCGACACGGAAGTGGCGAAAGCGCAGCTCCCGAGCCTGAAGCGCGCCCTCGACGCAGCGGGTGTCGGCTACGCCGAAATCGTGCTGCCGAACGGCGAGGCGACGAAGTCGTTCGCGCGGCTGAACGAGGTGGTGGAGGCGCTGCTCGAAGCCAAGCTAGAACGCGGCGATCTGGTCATCGCGCTCGGCGGTGGGGTGATCGGCGATCTCGCCGGCTTTGCCGCTGCCGTCACCCGTCGCGGCATGGACTTTGTCCAGATCCCGACCTCGTTGCTGGCCCAGGTGGATTCTTCGGTCGGCGGCAAGACAGGCATCAACTCGCCGCACGGCAAGAATTTGATCGGCGCCTTCCACCAGCCGAAACTGGTGCTCGCCGACCTCACGACGCTCGAAACGCTGCCGCCCCGCGAGTTCGCCGCCGGCTATGCCGAAGTGGTGAAATACGGCCTGATCGACGACGCCGAGTTTTTCTACTGGCTCGAAGCCAACCGCGCCGAAGTTTTCGCCGGCGGCGCAGCCCGCGCCGAGGCGGTGGCCCATGCGTGCGAAGCCAAAACGCGCTTTGTCCTCGCCGATGAGAAGGAAACCGGCGTCCGCGCCTTGCTCAATCTCGGGCACACGTTCGGGCATGCGCTCGAAAAGGCCACAGGCTATTCGGCGCGCCTGCTGCATGGCGAAGGCGTTGCCATCGGTATGGTGCTGGCGCACGGTTTTTCGGCCAAGCTCGGCCTCGCCGCATCGCAGGATACCGGCCGTATCGCGGCGCATCTCAGGTCGGCGGGCCTGCCGACCCGCCTCGCCGACATCACCGGCGATCTGCCGCCGACGCCGGTCCTGATGGATGCCATCGCCCAGGACAAAAAAGTCGTCCGCGGTGCGCTGACCTTCATCCTCACCCACGGCATCGGCCAGGCCTTCATCGAGAAGAACGTCGATCCTGCGGCGATGGCCGAGTTCATCGACGAGATGCGGTCGCAGGGCTGAACGCGAGACTGCCGAAGGCGAAATTCATGAAGTATGAAGACGGAAAGGTTGTTGAGACTTTCGAGAAGCCCGATGGCCAACGGCGGGTAGAGCTCATTGAGCGAGCCGATGGCAATGCGAGGTTTGTTGAGCTTGCATTACTCCACGATGAATACGCAGGTGACTACTGGTCCAGCGCGCATCATTCCGGCGTCTATGCCGACGTCACCGCGGCCCGCGACGACTTGAAGAAAATTATCTACTGGCTGCGCCCGGAGTAGGGCGCTCCCCTCCGTCTCCGGTGAAGCCCTCAGGGACTGACCACCACAACCACCCGACGGTTGGCATTCGGGTCGCTGCCGAACTGGCTGGTTTCGCCGACGCCGTTGGCGCTGTATTTGCGGAATTTTACGCCCTGTGCGGCGAGATATTGCAGCGAGTTGCGGGCGCGCTCGATCGAGAACAGGGCGTTGTGTGCGGTGTCGCCCTCCATGCTCGAATAGCCTTTGACGTTGACGACGCATTTTTGCGTGCCGAGCGTCTTGGCGACAGCATCGAGCGCGTGGCGTGTTTTCGGCGTCAGCTCGTTGGAGTTGCGGCTGAAGCCGGTGATCTGGAACGACTTCGCTATGCCGCAGTCCGGGGCGTTGGCTTCGGGATTTGGATTGGCATCGGGCGAGTCGGCTACGTCGGTCGCGGTTGCCGCGCCCTTTGGCGGCGCGGCTTCAGCCACATCGGTTTTTGGCGGGGCGTCCGCTTTGATTGGCGCGACTTCAGCGGTCGCGGCGTCGGCAACTGGCTTGCTATCGGCGGCCGCGGGCTTGGCCGCGTCCGAGACAACGGGCTTAACTGCATCGGCGGGCGGTGTCTCGGCGACGGACGCTGAGGCCTTCGGCCAGCCGCCGTCGGGGGCGGTCGCGATGCCCTGCACATCGCTCTGCGAGATCACGAGATAATCGCCAAGGATCGCCTTGGGCTCGACGCCGACGGACGATCGCATCGCGAGTTTGGGCCCCAGTACGGCATCGCCGTTGACGGCAACCGACTGGATATAGAGTTCGCGATCGTCCTTGCTGCCGGCGGCGCCGTGCGCCTCGTTGGTCAGCTTGATGGCGACCGCGCCATCCGGCTTGAACGCGTCGTCGGCGATCTTGAAGGTGAAGGTCTGGGTATATTTGCTTTTGTCGACGGCATCGGCGAAGCGACCGTCCTTGCTGGTGTCGATGGCCGAAGCGACAGCGCTGTCGCCGAGCGCCTTGCCGTCAAAGCTCACGGTGAATTTCGGCGGGCCATCAAAACCCTCGCCGCCGACCACCAGCGTCAACGTCGACTCCGCCAGCGCTAACGCTGGCACGCCTGCAACCACGACAGCCAAGAGGCCCGCCGCCACTAGTGATTTGGGCATTCTGCCCTCCCTGATCTGACCGCAGGGATTTGGCTAGAATGCGAGAAGGGCGATAATGGGCCGGCTTGATGGCGGTGTTAGCCGCAATCGCCTGAGTTTGGCCACGTCCTTGCCCGGCGGATGAACGGCGCGAGGGCGCTTCGGGATCATGTCAATAGGGTGACGGCGCCAAAATGGCGCGCGTGCCGCTTGAAAGGCCGGCCGAACCGGCCAATCTTGAGCGTCACCCGATGTGGTTGGGCAAATTCATCGGCCCATCGGGCGGCAGCACTTCGATGGCGAGCGCGTGGACGCCCGCCTTCAGTTCAACATCAAGCGCATCCATCACAGCGCGATGTTGCATCAAGCGTGTCTTGCCGGCAAATTGACGGGTCGCGATTCTGACGCGGAAATGTGTTTCCCCGCCCTCGCGCCAACCGGAATGACCACGATGGCGATCGGATTCATCGATCACCTCGAGGTGGACCGGCTGGAACCGGGTGGAAAGCTTGTCGATGATAGTGTCGCGCGTCGACATCGATTTTTTGAACTTCTGTAGCGGCAGCGGTGAGTAGTTAGTCTCGATGAAACTGGATTCCAAGCTTTTCGACGGTATCCGCATCCGGCCGCGTCATGACGCCAAGCCGCCTGAGGAAGAAGGTCCGGCTTGCGCCTGGGAAGGTTGCGATCAGCCGGGCGTCTATCGTGCACCCAAAGGTCGCAAGCTCGAAGGCGAGTACCACAATTTCTGCCTCGAGCACGTCCGCCACTACAATTCGGTGTTCAACTTTTTCACCGGCATGAGCGCCGACGACATCGAGGCGCACGTCAACCAGACCGCGGCGACCGCCGGACGGCCGAGCTGGGGCATGGGCGCGAAGCCGAATCCGAAAGCCAAAACCTCGACTGGGCCGAAAATGTATCGGCAGGCGCGGCCTAACGATCAATCACGGCGCTTCAACGATCCGCTGCATATTTTCGCGCGCTATGCGCGTTCGCAGGCGCGCAGTCCCCAACAGGAACGCGAGCGCAAACTGCACGAACTCGATCGCCGTGCGCTCGAAACGCTCGGCATCAACGGGGCCTTCAAGGCACCCGACATCAAGCACGCGTTCAAGGCGCTGGTGAAAATCCACCACCCCGACGCCAATGGCGGTGACAAATCCTCGGAGGACCGGCTGCGCGCCATCATCGCCGCTTACACCCACCTCAAGGTCAAGGGCTTCGTCGGGTAGTTCACCACTCCCGGCGCTTGCTCGGCCGGATCGGCGCGCCGAGGACGCGGGCGTCCTCGATGTCCTGGATGGTGACCCCGATATCGTCGAGCCGGTGCGGCTCGAATTCTAGCAGCTGGCTCAGCGCGATACGCCGGCCGCGCCGCACCTGCCAGGCGTTGAACGCCTGTGCCATTGCCGAAAATACCACGGTCACGCGGCCGAATGTCGGTACCGACTGCTGGAAACTATCGATCATCGCCATTTCTGATCTCCGTTGTTTGGCCATTGCCTATTGGTGAGACTATGGCAAACTGGACATGCGCTGAATGACCAGTTCTAGGGGAAACGCTTGTCCAGTTCTGGAGCCGATCTGCTGATCGCACTGACGCGCGACAGCTCGGCAACGCTACAATCGCAGATCGAGCGTCAAATTCTGGCAGCAGTCCGCTCGGGTTCGTTACGGCCCGGGACTGCGCTGCCTTCGACCCGCGAACTGGCGCTCGAACTCGGCGTTTCGCGGCCGATTGTGGTCGATGCTTATGCCCAACTCGGTGCCGAGGGATACCTCACGCTGCGACAGGGGGCGCGGCCACGCATCGCCGCCACGGCGCAGCCGGTGAAGGCCGCGACCATTGTGCCGACGCCAGATGCCGAACCTATGCGCTACGACTTCCGGCCGGGCGTCCCGGACCTGTCCTCGTTCCCCAAGTCAGAGTGGCTGAAGGCCAGTCACGCGGCGCTCGCCAAGATGACCGCCGCCGATTTCGGCTATTCCGATCGCTATGGCAGCAAGGTCTTGCGCGAGGCGCTCGCCGATTATCTCGGCCGCGTCCGTGGCGTCGTGGCCGACCCCGAACAGGTGATGATAACGAGCGGTTTTGAGCAGGGCAGGGCCTTTACCGCCCGAGCTCTCGCGCGGTTGGGCGTGAAGAAAATTGCGGTCGAAAGTCCCGGCTATTCGGACTGGCACGCCCTCACCGATGCCGGTCTCGAACTCATCCCCATCGAGGTGGATGAGCACGGGTTGCAGACGGATGTATTGGAGCGCTCGGAGGCGCAGGCGATTATGGTCACGCCGGCGCATCAGTACCCTTCCGGCGTCGTGATGAGCGGCGAGCGGCGCCTGGCGTTGGTGGCCTGGCTGAGGGCCAAAGATGCTTTCGCCGTCGAGGACGATTACGACGCCGAGTTCCGCTACGACCGCGCCCCGGTCGGCGCGCTGCAAGGCCTCGATCCGGAACACGTCGTCTATGCCGGCACGGCCAGCAAAACGCTGGCGCCGGCGCTCCGACTGGGTTGGCTCGTCGTTCCCGATCGCCTGCTCGAGGCCGTGCGCTGGGAGCAGCAGGTTGCTGATTACGGATGCTCCCGAACCGAACAGCACGCGCTTGCCGAACTCATCGCGCGCGGCGATTTCGACCGTCATCTGCGGCGCATGCGCGGCGTCTATCGCGACCGCCGCGAGGCGCTGCTCTCGGCGCTGGCCGAGGAGCTGCCTGAGGCAACGATTGGCGGTGTGGCGGCGGGTCTTCATGCAACCGTTCGGCTGCCTGAGTGTCGCAACGAGGCCGCAATCCGCGCCGCGGCGGCACGCCGAAGCGTCGGGCTCGAATTCATCTCGCGGCACTACATAACGCAGCCCAATGCGCCGACAACGCTCTTGCTCGGCTACGCCCGCGGTCCCGAATCGAGCATTCGCACCGGTATTCGTGCGCTCGCCGCCGCCTTGCGCGAAGGCTAGCGAGTGGCTATTTCAGCAGCAGCCAAGGGCGCATAACTTCAATCGAAATCCGGCCCTACCCCCGGCACAATGATGCTGCTATAGAGCCCCTACACTCAGGGCCAGCAGCCTTGACCTATTATCCGTGAAAGCCGTCAAAATGAGCGATTACTCCAACGTCCCGAACAAGGAATTTTCCGCGCGCGAATTGTTCGGCATCGATACCGATATGAAGGTCAAGGGCTACGCCGAGCCCGACAATCACGTGCCACCGGTCGACGAGGACTATCTTTTCGATCGCAACACCACGCTCGCAATTCTCGCTGGCTTTGCCTTCAATCGCCGCGTCATGGTGCAGGGCTATCACGGCACCGGCAAATCCACCCACATCGAGCAGGTCGCGGCGCGCCTTAACTGGCCGCTGGTCCGCGTCAATCTCGATGCCCATGTGTCGCGTATCGATCTCGTCGGCAAGGACGCCATCGTCCTCAAGGACGGCAAGCAGATCACCGAATTCCGTGACGGCATCCTGCCGTGGGCGGTGCAGAACAATATCGCGCTCGTGTTCGACGAATACGACGCCGGCCGCCCGGATGTGATGTTCGTCATTCAGCGCGTGCTCGAAACGCAGGGCCGCCTGACCCTGCTCGACCAGAACCGCGTCATCACCCCGCACCCAGCGTTCCGCCTGTTCGCGACGACCAACACCATCGGTCTCGGCGATACATCGGGCCTCTATCATGGCACCCAGCAGATCAATCAGGGCCAGATGGACCGCTGGTCGCTGGTGACGACGCTGAACTATCTGCCGCACGACAAGGAAGTCGGCATCGTGCTTGCCAAGGCGAAGTCCTATACCGGTGAGAAGGGTAAAAAGACCGTCGCGAATATGGTGCGGCTCGCCGATTTAACCCGTTCGGCGTTTATCAACGGCGACCTGTCGACGGTGATGAGCCCGCGCACGGTGATCACCTGGGCCGAAAACGCCCAGATTTTCGGCGATATCGGCTTTGCCTTCCGGCTGACCTTCCTCAACAAGTGCGACGAACTCGAACGCCCCGTGGTGGCGGAGTTCTACCAGCGCGTGTTCGGCGAGGATTTGCCCGAAAGCGCCGCCAATTTGGCGATCACGGCGTAGCCCTCCAATTCCACCGGGTCATTCCTGCGAAAGCGGGAATGACTTCGGGAAATGAGAAGCGCTCCATCTCGGGGCGGTCAGATCTAGATGGCAAACCAGCCCCGCAGCAAAGCCAACAAGCCCGACACGACCCAGCCGTTCAAGACGGCGATGGGCGCGGCGGTGCGTGCCATTGCCGGCAAGCCCGAGCTCGAAGTGACGTTTACCGCCGACCGGCCGCTGCTGTCGGCCGATAAGGCGCGGCTCGCCAACCTGCCGCGCCTGCCGAGCCGGCGCGACATCGCTATCGCGCGCGGGCAGGGCGATGCCATGGCCATGCGGCTCGCCAGCCACGATCCCGAGACGCACCGCAAGCGTGCGCCGCACGATCCCGAGGCGCGCGCCGCGTTCGATGCGCTCGAACAGGCGCGCGTCGAAGCGCTGGGCTGCCGGCGCATGGCGGGCATGGCGGGCAACATTCACGAGATGCTCGAAGACCGGCTGTTCCGCGGCAATTTTGCTGAGGTCTCGGACAAGGGCGACGCGCCCCTCGCCGAAGTGCTCGGTCTGCTGCTCCGCGAGAAAATCGCCGGCATCGAGGTGCCTCCGTCGGGGCACGCGATCGTCGATCTTTGGCGCAAGGAGATCGAAGACAAGGCGCAAGGGTCGCTCGACAACCTGCTGAACCGCTTCGAGGACCAGGACGACTTTTCCAAAGCCGCTAGAAAGCTGTTGCGCGACCTCAATCTCGTGCCGGACAGCGAGATGGACGATGAGTCCAGCGACAGCGAGGAAGGCGGCGACGATCAGCAGCCCGAAAAGGGCGACGATTCCGACAAATCTCCGGAGCAGGGCGAGGGCGAAAGCGAGGACGCCGACGCCGATGAGGATCAGACCCCGGGCACCTCCGAGGAGACCGGCGAGGTCGAGGGTTCCGAAGCCGAACTGCAGGATATGAGCGAGGAGGAGACCGCCGATTCCGGCGACGAATCTCCGAACCCTCCGCCTGCCGGCTCGAACAGCGAAAAATTCTCGAACCAGTTCAATTACAAGGTCTTTACCCAAAAGTTCGACGAGATCGTCAAGGCGGCTGAGCTTTGCCCGCCTGAAGAACTCGATCAGCTTCGCTCGCTCCTCGACAAGCAACTCGAAAACCTGGCCGGTGCCGTGGCGCGGCTTGCCAACAAGCTGCAGCGCCGCCTGATGGCGCAGCAGTCGCGCTCGTGGGAGTTCGACCTCGAAGAAGGGCTCCTCGATACGGCGCGCCTGACCCGTGTCGTCACCGATCCGCTGCAGGCGCTGTCGTTCAAGGTCGAGCGTGACACCGATTTCCGCGACACCATCGTCACGCTGCTGATCGACAATTCCGGTTCGATGCGTGGGCGTCCGATCACCATCGCGGCGATCTGCGGCGATATCCTTGCCCGCACGCTGGAGCGCTGCGGCGTCAAGGTCGAGATTTTAGGTTTTACGACACGCGCCTGGAAAGGCGGGAAGTCGCGCGAGGCGTGGCTTGAAGCCGGCCGTCCGGCCAATCCCGGCCGTGTCAACGACGTTCGCCATATCATCTACAAGGCGGCCGATGAGCCGTGGCGTCACGCGAGGCGCAATCTCGGCCTGATGATGCGCGAAGGCCTGCTCAAGGAAAATATCGACGGCGAGGCATTGCAGTGGGCACAGAAGCGCCTGCTCGCCCGCCCTGAGAACCGCCGCATCCTGATGGTGATTTCGGATGGTGCGCCGGTCGATGACTCGACGCAGAGCGTCAACGCCGGCAACTATCTCGAAGCCCATCTGCGGCAGGTGATCGAGGAAATCGAGACCCGCTCGCCTATCCAACTGGTCGCCGTCGGCATCGGCCACGATGTGACGCGCTACTACCGCCGCGCCGTCACGCTGCTCGACGCCGAGGAACTGGCCGGCGCCCTCACCGACGAACTCGCCGCCCTGTTCGACGAAGAGCCGCCGGCGGACATACGCCGCAGCTATCGGGGCTGACGGCTGAACGCCGCGGCCCCATGTCGCGTTAACCTCTCGTTAGGGTTAACAAAGGATTGCCGGCTGGCGTCGGCGCTTCAGGCGTATTGTGTCGAATTGAAAGTTGTTTCGCGTACCTGTCCCTAGCGTCTTGCTGACCGTTTCCGGGGGTTTGGATGAAGCTTTCTCACGACACTACGAAGAGTTCTGGCCCCGCCGTGGAGGCCGTGCTGCGTTTCGTCGACGACGAAATCGCCAAGATCGTGGCTGATATCGAGGCACACCGCCCCATCCGGCCGACGCCAAAACCGCGCGGCCCACGGGCAAAAGTCCAGCACGCCAAAGCCGCGTGACGCCACAGACGGCAACGGCGCGTGATGTGCTCAAAGCTTATGAGCTTGGCCTAAACACGCATCGCTTCGACGCTGTCGCTGATCTGATTGCATCTGATGCCGCCGTCTGGTTTTCGGATGGAAACCACCGCGGCATCGGCGCGATCGAGGCAGCGTTCGAAAAGACGTGGCAGATTCTCAACAACGACACCTATTGGCTCGACGAAGTCGAATGGCGCGGCGAGAGTGAAACTGTCGCAGCCTGCATCTACCGGTTCAACTGGAAGTCCGAGGTCGATGGCCGCGTCGTCGGAGGTTTTGGCCGCGGCACGACGGTGCTCCGCTGCATTTGCCGGCCGCTGGCAAATCGTCCACGAGCATCTGAGCCGAAGCCCAGGCTGAGTTATGGCTTCAAGCAGCTGCTGGTTGCGGCATTGGCCCCATCAGCAGTCGATAGGGCGCGAGCAGGATACCGGCGGCGAGGAATTTGACTGAGAAGTCGCCGGCGGCGAGCGAGATCCAAAGCGGCACCATCGCGCCGATGCCAAGCAGCGGGGCCGGGAAGGCCAGTGAGCCGTCGGCCCGGCCGAACCAAAGGTCGAGGCCGGCAAACATGGGCGAAAACGCCAGGCTGAAGAAGATCAGCGTGTCGATCGCCGACCCGCAGAGCGAAGCTGCCAACGGCCCCTTCCACCAGAGGCCGCGCCGCAGCCGGGAAAACACCGCGATATCGAGCAACTGACCGACGAGGAACGCGGTGCAGGAGGCGGTCGCTACGCGCGGCGTTGCGAGGTAGGCCGAGGCTACGGCCCCGACGATAAATCCTGCGACGACGACGCGGCGGGCAATCGCCGGTCCGAACCGGCGGTTGGTCAGGTCGGTGACCAAAAACGCGAACGGATAGGTAAAGGCACCCCAGGTCAGGAAGTCGGCGAGGTTCAGCGGCCCGATCTTTGCCCCGACCGGAAACTGCACCAGCACATTCGATGCAGCGACAACGGCGACCATCGCGAGGACGGGCACGATGTAGTGGCGAAGGGTATATGGCTTGGACATCATCTTCCTCAGGCGGTCAGTCATTTGCGGCTTACCCCTCATCGGTCTCGGCCTTTGGCCGAGCCACCTTCTCCCGCAAGGGAGAAGGTTCCTGCGGGGGATGAAGGGGGTGCCTTAGGCCTCATACGACGGCAAAACAAAACCGCGCGGTCCAGTCAGGAACGCGCGGCCGACAATGAGGCGGAAGAAATTACGCCGCGAGCTTGGCGCGGATTTCCTTCTTGAGGCCCTGTGCGCGCTCGGAGAGTTCTTCGTCGCTGGCCTTGAGCAGGAAGGCATCGAGCCCGCCGCGATGCTCGACCGAGCGGAGCGCGTTCGCCGAAATGCGCAGCTTCACCGAGCGCTCGAGCGCGTCGGAAATCAGCGTCACATTGAGGAGGTTCGGGAGGAACCGGCGACGCGTCTTGTTGATCGCGTGGCTGACGGTATTGCCGGTCATCACGCCCTTGCCGGTCAGTTCACAGCGCCGAGACATTTCGATGTTATCCTGTTCAATAGCGGCCAGTCGGCGGGAAGCATGCCCCGCAAGCGGGCCGGACTTGTCCTGAAATCTTGGCCGGTTCCATAGAGAAAGCGCCGCCCGGCGTCAAGCGGAACGAGGCTTTCGCCGGGGTTGCTGCCTTGCGCCCCGGCCGTGCAGCGGGCATTTTGGCGGAAATGTGATTCCACCGGCGTGCGGGGCCGGGCAGCGCCTGAGGTTTACTTGTCCCTCCCAAGATTGCTTTCCGTCCTGCCCGTTGGCCTCATTGCCCTCTTTGCAGTCACGGCCGCCCAAGCCGCCGACGTCAATTCGACGGCGGATTATCTCATCACTCTCGGTGGGATCAACGTCGCGACGACCGAGATCAAGCTGGCCGACAGCGGCGGGCGGTACGATCTCACCGCGGATGCGACGGTCGCAGGCCTCGGCGGCCTTGTCGCGAGCGGCACCGCAAAGGTCGAGTCGAGCGGCGCATCCACCGCGACGGGCCTTGCGTCGGAAAAATTCGACATGCTGACGCATGCCCATGACGAGGATTTTTCGATCGACGTGCAGTACGCGCGCGGCCAGGTGTCGGCCTTCGAGGTGAAGCCGCCGCTCCTCAACGACATCAACCGCGTGCCGATAGAGCGATCGCAGCTGACTGGCGTCGGCGACATGCTCGCCGCATTCATTCTGAAAGGGCGCGGGCTCGACCAGTCGCTCTGCAATCGCCGCATGCGCATCTTTACCGGCGTCGAGCGGTTCGACCTCGCGATGAGCTATATCGGCGACGACAAGGCGACATCGCTGCGTACGGGCTATCAGGGGCCGGTGGTGCAATGCCGGATCAAATACACGCCGATTTCCGGCCATTTCACCACGTCCGAAATGACCAATTATCTCGCCCAGTCGGACCGGATTTTCATCTGGTATGCGCCGATGGCCGATACCGGCTATTTCCTGCCTTATCGCGCGCTGGTGACGACCAGCGTTGGCGACCTGTCGATGGTGCTGACCAGCCTCAAATAGGCCGTTTCGCCCGCCTCTCCGGCCGGTATGGTGACCAAGGCGTTAACGCTCGCGATGTGCCATTTTGGGGCGGTCAATGGCTATTTTGTCAATTTGGCCCCCGCAATCGCCCTCGTTGCCACGCGTCATTCGTGGATCGGCGGAAAATGTTTGCCGGACAGCCGTTTACCTCTCGGCAACGAACGGGCGATTCGGCGCGGATTTAACCTATCCTCAATCTTCCTGAACGTGATTTTGCGGTTTTTGAGCGTGAATGCACGCGATCCGCACGCGCTAGCGGCTTGTTCGCACGCTCACCCACAACCACCAGTAGGGAACAAACTAGGACTCACCGATTCGTACCGATTCGGGCCGTGTATGTTCCCCGTTCGTACCTATAGTTAAGGTCGCGGCGAACAACGTGCCCTGTTTGTTTCATCTCGGGACATCTTCATTTCTTCACGAGCAGCCCCTAGGTTTGGTCCGATATGGATGCTCGCCTTCTCTCGCCGCTCAAGGCGATCCTCGGCCCCACCAACACCGGCAAGACCTGGTTTGCCATCGAGCGCATGCTGGCGCACCGCTCGGGCATGATCGGTCTGCCGCTGCGGCTGCTGGCGCGCGAGGTTTATGCACGCGTCGCGGCGCGGGTCGGCAAGGATGCCGTGGCTCTCGTCACCGGCGAGGAGCGGATCGTGCCGGCCCATGCGCGCTATTGGGTGGCGACGGTCGAGGCGATGCCGGTCGAAGTGCCGGTCGAGTGCCTTGCCATCGATGAAATCCAGACGGCCATCAGCTTCGATCGCGGCCACGTTTTCACCAACCGCCTGCTTAACGCCCGGGGCATCAGCGAGACGCTGCTGCTCGGCGCCGAAACCATGGTGCCGGTGATCAAGACGCTGCTGCCCGGCGCCGAAATCATCCATCGGCCGCGCCTTTCGGCGCTGACTTATGCCGGCAGCAAGAAAATTTCGCGGCAGCCGCCACGTTCGGCCATCGTCGCTTTCTCGGCGAGCCAGGTCTATGCCATCGCCGAGCTTATCCGCCGCGAGAGGGGCGGGGCGGCGGTGGTGATGGGCGCGCTCTCACCCCGCACCCGCAACGCTCAGGTCGACCTTTACCAGAATGGCGACGTCGATTTCCTGGTCGCGACCGACGCCATCGGCATGGGCCTCAATCTCGACGTCCATCACGTCGCCTTTGCGGACGACCACAAATTCGACGGCCACCAGACGCGCATGCTGACTCCGGCCGAGTTCGGCCAGATCGCTGGCCGGGCCGGGCGCCATCTCGATAACGGAACGTTTGGCGTTACCGCCAATGCCGACCAGTTCGACGAGGAGCTGGTGCAGCAGCTCGAAAGCCACGATTTCGCGCCGGTGCGGCAGTTGCAGTGGCGCAATGCCGATCTCGACTTCGCTTCGATCGACGCCCTGCGCCGCAGTCTCGACCAGCCTCCGGCACACAAGGCGCTGACCCGTGTGCCGACGGCGACCGATCAGCACGCCCTCGAATTTCTGTCACGCAACGAGGCGGCAAGGTTCGCAACCAACGCCGAAGCGATCCGGTTGTTGTGGGAATGCTGCCAGATTCCGGACTACCGCGACATCTCGCCGGCCCAGCACGGCGAAATCATCACGCGGGTCTATTCGGATCTGATGGCGGATGGACAAGTCGATGCCGACTGGATTGCCGAGCAGGTGAGCTTCTGCGACAATACTTCGGGAGACATCGACACCCTCAGCAACCGGATCAGGCAGATCCGTACCTGGACCTTTGTCGCCAACCGCAGGAATTGGCTTGAAGACCCGGCGCATTGGCGCGAAAAGACCCGTGACATTGAGGACCGTCTCAGCGATGCCCTGCACGAGCGGCTCACCCAGCGTTTCGTCGACCGCCGCACCAGCGTACTTATCCGTCATCTGAGAGACAGACTCATGGCCTTGCCTGAAATCAACGATCGTGGCGAAGTGGGCCTCGAAGGCCATTTGATCGGTTCGATCGAAGGTTTTCGCTTCACGCTGGCGCGCTCGGATGGCGAGACGGACGCCAAGGGCCTGCAGACGGCCGCCGCTCAAGTCATCGCTCCGGAAATCCGCAACCGTGCGGACCGGCTGACTGGCGCGCCGAACGAAGAAGTCATCCTTGCGACCGACGGCTTTCTCCGTTGGAAGGGTGAGATCGTCGCGCAGCTCGCCGAGGGCGATACGCTGCTCGCGCCGCGTCTCATCGTGCTCGCCGACGAAAGCCTCACGGGCGTCGAACTGGAGCGCGTGCAGGAGCGGCTGAGCCTCTGGCTGCGCCATCACGTCAACACCTTGCTCGAACCCGTTATCGCGCTCGCCGCGCCGGCCGATCTTGAGGGGGTCGCCCGCGGTATCGCTTTCCAGCTGTCGGAAAATCTCGGCATTCTGCCGCGCACGGCGGTGGCCGAGGAGGTCAAGGGCCTCGACCAGGATGTGCGCGCCAAGATGCGCAAGCACGGCATCAAGTTCGGCGCCTACCACATTTATCTGCCGCTGAGCCTCAAGCCGGCGCCACGCGAATTGGCGATCATCCTCTATGCGCTGAAACATGGCGGCGTCCGACAGCCGGGCGTGACCGACCTGCCGCATACGGTGATGTCGGGCCGTACCTCCGTGCTGCTCGATCCAGAGATCAAGCCGGCGCTCTACGAGACCGCGGGCTTCAAGGTCGCCGGCAAGCGCGCCGTGCGTGTCGATATCTTGGAGCGCCTTGCCGACATCATCCGGCCGCTGATCGCCTTCGATCCGCGGACGGCGACCAATGCGCCGCCCCCGGGCGCTGCCGAGGGTAACGGGTTCCGTGTCACTGTCGAGATGACCTCGCTGCTCGGCTGTTCGGGTGAGGACTTTGCGTCGATCCTCAGCTCACTCGGCTATCGCGTCCGGCGTGTACCGAAGGCCGTGCCGGCGGCTCCAGCGGAAGTTGCCGCCGCGCCAGCGTCTGCCGCCGTTGTGACCGACGATGTCGTTTCCGAGCCCGAGGATATCGCGGCGCTGGCGGCGCTTGATGGCGCCACGATCGAGGAAATCGCCGACGCGGTGCATGAATATCGCGAAGTCATCGATGCGTCGGCGCCGGTCGAACCTCAGCTCAGCGCCGACCACGCGGCGATCGCCGCCGTTGAAGGCGCGCCGGTCGAAGTCGAGGAGCCCGTGGCCGCGCAGGCGGCGTCCGATCTCGGTTCCGGCCCGTTGCCGACCGCCGAGCCGTCGGTCGGCGCGATTCCCGATGTTTCGTATCCCAACGAGATAGGGATCAGCGAACCTGTGTCGCAGGATGCCGCGCCGGCCGAAGCCGCACCTGCAGAGGACACCAAGCCGGCCGAACCGGAATTCGACGAGATCTGGTACCCGGGTGGCCGCCGTCCGGAGCATCGGCACGAGCATCGCCGCGACAATAATCGTGCGCCCCGCCAGGCTGAAACCGCCCCGGCGGATGGCGCGGCGACCGGCGAAACCACGGGGCCCAGGGAAGACAACGGACGGCCGCGTCACCATCATCGCCCGCGCCATCAGGCCAACGGCAATGGTGCCTCGCCTGTCGGCGAAAATACGCAGACGCGGGGTCCTCGGCCGGAGCGCAAGGATGCCCGCCCGCGCTTCAACCGCAATGGCGACGGCGCGGACAAGCCGCGCGAACAGCGCGGGCCTCGCGACGACAACAAGCCTGCCGACAAGCAGCGCTCGTTCGGCCCCAAGCCGAGTGGCGGGAATCGTCGCGAGCCGGCGTTCGACCCTGATTCGCCCTTCGCCGCGCTGGCTGTGCTGCGCGACCGGAAGCCCGAGTAGCCGTTGCTGCCATCTCCCGCGAAGCAACGGCTCGACAAGTGGCTGTTCTTTTCGCGCGCGGTGAAGTCGCGGACGCTGGCGCAAAAACTGATCGAATCCGGCGTGGTGCGGGTCAATTCCGAGCGCACCATCGATACCGACCATAAGGTTGGCGAGGGCGACGTGCTGACGATGACGGTCAGCCGGCGTCTCCTCGTCTGGCGCATCCGCGATGCCGGCAGCCGTCGTGGCCCTGCACCGGAAGCGGCCTTGCTCTACGAGGATTTGTCGCCACCGCCGCTGCCACGTGAAGATCGACCGTTTCCACCAGAAGCTATTGCGCTGCGCGAGCCCGGCACCGGCCGGCCCACCAAGAAAGAGCGCCGGGAGACCGACAGGCTGCTGCCCGACGAAGAGTAAGGGCCGGCGGGCAGGCGACAAGAGCCGATGAAAGCCATCGGCAGTAATATTGGCGGCAAGCCTTGCCGGACTCCGTAAAAAAGACGAAAAATCAGTGCTGATTTGCGGTCCTTGCCGCCGGGGCCCTCATGCCGACTCTCATTCGTCTGCTCGTTGCGCTGATCTTTCTCGGAGCCCTCGCGTTTGCGGGGATGTTTGCGCTGACGATCTACGTTACGCCGACGCCGAAGCAGATCACCGTGCAAATCCCGCAGCGCGAGCTGGTGCTGACGCCGGTGGCGCCAAAACCGCAGGCGCCGGTGGTCGAGGCGGCGCAACTGCCGCAGACCGACGATTCCAAGGCCAAGGAGGTCGATACGCCCGAATGAGTGGCGATTCCGACCATCTAGCCGATGCGTTTCTCGAGATGATGAGCGCCGAGCGCGGCGCTGCAAAAAACACCATCGAAGCCTATCGCCGCGATCTTGCGGATTATTTTGGTTTTCTGGCGGGGCGCGGCACGTCACCTGTCCGGGCAGATCGCGAGGCGGTGGTTTCCTATCTCGGCCGGCTGGAGGCGGCGGGCCTGTCGGCGTCGAGCAGCGCGCGACGGCTTTCGGCGCTTCGGCAGTTCCACCGCTTTCTTTGCGCGGATGGCCTCCGCACCGATGATCCGACGCGGATCGTCGCGAGCCCCAAGGCGCGCCGGCCGCTGCCAAAAGTGCTGTCGATCGCCGAGGTTGATGAGTTGCTGACGCTGGCGGAGACCGAGGCCAATGCCGATGTCAGCGATACCAAAAAGGCGGCGGCGCTAAAACTATATGTGCTGCTGGAGCTGCTTTATGCGACCGGATTGCGCGTCTCCGAACTCGTAAGCCTGCGGCGATCCGCTGTGATGCGCGACGCCAGCTTCCTCACCGTCATCGGCAAGGGGCAAAAGGAGCGCGTGGTGCCGGTCAACGATCGCGCGCGGGACGCGGTCAAAGCTTATGTGGCGACCTTGCCGCCGGGCGCGTGGCTGTTTCCGGCGACGGGAGAATCCGGCCACCTCGAACGGCAGGTGTTCGCGCGCGATCTCAAGGGACTGGCCGGGCGGGCTGGGATTTCGGCGGCGCGGGTCGCGCCTCACGTGTTGCGGCACGCTTTCGCCAGCCATCTGCTGGCCGGAGGAGCGGATCTGCGCGTCGTTCAGACGCTGCTCGGCCATGCCGATATTTCCACCACGCAAATCTATACCCATGTGCTCGACGAGAAATTGCGGACTCTCGTCGAGACCCATCATCCGCTGGCCGACAAGGAGTAGCCCGTTGCGGCGGCTGTTAATCGGCCTTGGCGTCGTCGTGTTGATACCGGTGCTCGTAGCGCTGGGCTTTGGGCTTTCCGTGCTGCGCTATGCGGCGATGTCCGACGACGGGCCGGCCGACGCCGCGATCGTGCTCGGGGCGGCGGTGAGGACGACCGGGCCGTCGCCGGTTTATGTCGAGCGGATCAATCACGCCGTCGAGCTCTATCGGGCCGGGGCGGTCAAATACATCATCATGACCGGCGGCAAGGGCCTCGGCGAGCGGGTGACGGAGGCCGATGCGGGCCGCGATCAGGCGATCGCGGCGGGCGTGCCGCCGGACGCGATCCTCACCGAGACGCTGTCGCGCGACACCAAGGAAAATCTTGAAAATGTCCGTCCGATCGTCGCGGCCCACAATATCGACCGGGTGCTGATCGTTTCGGATCCGCTGCACATGATGCGGGCGATGCAGATCGCGTCAGATGCGGGGCTCGATGCGGCGCCGTCGCCGACGCCTACCACGCGTTATCGCACCCTGGTCAGCCAGATTCCGATGCTGATCAAGGAGACGTATTTCAATCTGCACTACCGGATTCTTGGGAGCTGAGGCCGTACGGCTTGACTTGTTTCGCCCCCATCGCCACTTTCCCGCCACTTCCGGAGCGTGTTCAGGAAAAGTGGTCACCACTTTTCCGCTTCGAACGCGCGACAATACAAAGACTTAGAACTCCCGTTTCGGCTACATTGAAGCGAGGAGTTCTGGGCACAACAGCAGCGCGCCGCGCTACGGCGCCAAAATAACCCGAGACTGGTGGGGATGATTTATCTCGATTTTGAAAAGCCGGTGGCCGAGCTCGAAGGCAAGATCACCGAGCTCAAGTCGCTTTCCTCGACCAACGAGGCCGTGTCCATCGACGAAGAGGTCAACCGGCTTTCGGCGCGGGCCGAAGAGGCGCTGGCCGATGTCTATCGCAAGCTGACGCCCTGGCAGAAGACGCAGGTGGCGCGGCATCCGCAGCGGCCGCACTTCACCGATTATGTAAAGCACCTCATCACCGAGTGGACGCCGCTTGCCGGCGACCGCAAGTTCTCCGAGGACGCGGCGCTGCAGGCGGGCTTTGGCCGCTTCAACGGCCAGTCTGTCGCCATTTTGGGTCAGGAGAAGGGCTCATCGACCGAGACCCGGCTCAAGCACAATTTTGGCATGGCGCGCCCGGAAGGCTACCGCAAAGCCGTCCGCATCATGGACATGGCCGACCGCTTCAGCATTCCGGTGCTGTCGTTCGTCGATACCGCCGGGGCCTATCCCGGCATCGGCGCCGAGGAGCGCGGGCAGGCCGAGGCCATTGCCCGTTCGACGGAAAAATGCCTCGAACTCGGGGTGCCCAACCTTGCCATCATCATCGGTGAGGGCGGCTCGGGCGGTGCCATCGCCATCGCGACGGCCAACCGGGTGTTGATGCTGGAGCATTCGATCTACGCCGTGGCGTCGCCGGAGGCTTCCGCCTCGATCCTCTGGAAGGATGCGGCCAAGGCGCAGGATGCGGCGACCAATATGAAGATCACCGCGCAGGATTTGATGGGTTTTGGAGTGATCGACGGGATCATTGCCGAGCCGGTCGGCGGGGCGCACCGGCATCCGGAGGCCGTCATGGCCTCGACCCGGAGCGCCATCGAGGACTTTATGTCGAGTTTTTCCGGCAACAAGGGCCGGCTCGAAATCCGCGAGCAGCGCCGCGAGAAGTTTCTGGCCATCGGCTCGGCGCTCGGGTGAGGGCGCGAGCCGCCTCAGGTTCGCACTTTTCCGTTACAATCGCGCCGTTGCGGCGTGTTAATAGTGGATTTACCCTGAATCGTTAGGGCGTGGTAACCATCCCGTTTGTAGGGTTTTCCCGTCAATTCCGCTTCGCTGTTTGCCCGATGAAGATGATCCTTCGCACCCTTGCTTCCCTGTTTACGCTGCTGGCGATGACCCTCGTCCTCGCCGCCTGCAACGAGTTCACCACGCCCGACGAGAAGGCCAACCAGCCGCTCGCCTCCGATCTCGCGCAGAAGATCAAGGACATCAATTCCACGCTCGGCGCACCGATGATGATGCGCATCATCAAGCAGGAATCGGTGATGGAGGTCTGGAAGCAGACCAATTCCGGCAAATACGCGCTGCTGACGACATTCAAGATTTGCGCGTGGTCTGGTGGCCTTGGCCCGAAGATCGTCGAAGGCGACCGGCAGGCACCCGAGGGATATTACGACATCACCCCGGCGCTGATGAACAAGAATTCGCTCTACTATCTGTCGTTCAACACCGGCTTCCCGAACAAGTTCGACCGGTCCTATGGCCGCACGGGCGCCAACCTGATGGTGCACGGCGATTGTTCGTCGGCCGGCTGCTACGCCATGACCGACAAGGAAATCGCGCAGATTTTCGTGCTGGTCCGCGAGGCCTTCAAAGGCGGCAGCAAGGCCGTGCAGCTTGAGATTTTCCCGTTTCGGATGACGCCGGACAACCTCGCCAAGGTGAACGGCAATCCGAACATGGCGTTCTGGCAGAACATCAAAACCGGCTACGACACGTTCGCGCTGACCGGTCTGCCGCCGACATGGGACGTCTGCAACAAGCGCTATGTGTTCAACTCGACGACTGCGGATGGTCAGCCGCTCGATGCGGCAGCGGCCTGCCCGGCGCTCAACGCCGACCCGACGCTAACTGCCCAGCTTGCCGCCAAGGCCTCAGCCGATGACGCGGCCTTTGCGGCTGCCGTCAAGGCGGCGGGCGGCACTGTTGCGCCGATCACGGTGGCGGCGCCGATCGTCGTGCCTGCGGCGGCGCCGCAGCGGACTTAAGCTGATCAAGGCTAGGCAAACTCCGGCGTACGAGGCGGGCGCGCCGATAGTTCGTCGCCGCCGGCATCACGGATCGATAGCCGGTCGAGGCCGAGGTGCTGCCTTAGCGCGATCCAGCCTTTCGGGGTGATCTCAGCAGCGCGCGAGGTTTTGGAGCGGCGGGCCCAGCCATTGTCGCAGAGGACCGCCAGAAACTGGACGCCGAGCGGCCCGGCGACGTGGTGCTGCCGTTCGGTCCAGTCGAGGCACTGCCGGGCGAGGCCGCGCCGGGTGGCCTTCACCGTTCTCAGGTCGAGCCCGATGCTCCCGAACCATTCCGCGCCTGAGGCCGTGACTTCGAATTGCTTGTCAGCCGCCTCGACGAGATAGCCGTGAGCCACCAGTGCCGTCGCAATGGCTACACCCACCTGGCCGGCCAGGTGGTCGTAGCAGCAGCGGCAAAAGCGGAGTTCGCGCGCCTGAGGCGTCAGCGCCTTGCGCTTGACGGGCTGGGCTGGCTGGATGGTCGCCAGTTGCTCCAACGCCTGCGCGACGTGTGAGCCCGCGAGTCGGTAATAGTGATGGCGGCCTTCGCGCTCGACGGCGACGAGGCCACCCACCAGCAGCTTCGCCAGGTGCGAACTCGCGGTCTGCGGCGTAATGCCGGCGGCATAGGCCAGCTCACCCGCCGGACGCGCGCGGCCGTCGATTAACGCGGTGAGCATCATGGCACGCGCCGGATCGGCAATCAGCGATGCGGTGGTCGAGAAACCGGCTGAAAAGGACATTTTCTCTCCTTGGCCGGGTTATCTTTAATCCGTTTGGCGCCCCGACGCTTCGACCGCTGTCGAAGGATGCTGCGCAAAGAAAAAGGCCGCCCGGAGGCGGCCTTTCAATTCCTGGCTCGTGGCGCCGCTTAGAAAGCGCCGTGGCAGTGCTTGAACTTCTTGCCCGAGCCGCAGGGGCAGGGGGCGTTGCGCGACACGCCGACCAGCAGGGCCGGATCGATGGGGGCAAGGCTCGGGTCCGCGGCGGCGCCGGGACCGGCATAGGCGCTCGATGCGCCGCCAGCGAGCGCACCAAGAATGCTGGCACTGCCTTCCGCGAAAGCCGAGCCGCGCGGACCGGCGCCAAGCGTGCGGCCGGTTGAATCGGGGATCTCGTTCTGGCCGGAGGTCGGGTCGAGATGGATTTCGCTCAGCGCCAGTTCCGGTGGCTCCGGCCGGCGGAACTGCACATCGACGTGGCTGACCTGGGTGATCACCGTCTCACGGAGGTCCGTCAGCAGCTTCTGGAACAGCTCGTAGGCTTCCTGCTTGTATTCGTTGAGCGGATCGCGCTGCGCCATGCCGCGCCAGCCCACCACCTTGCTCAGGTGGTCGAGGGTGACGAGATGGTCGCGCCAGAGGCTGTCGATCGACTGCAGCAGGATCGATTTTTCGATCGAGCGCATGACGGTCGGATTGTCCTGGCCGGCATCTACGAAGCGGGTCAGCAGGTCGGCCTCGCGCT